>ERZ773225.786-NODE-786-length-43403-cov-5.108978_pt1 | contig 43403 bp, 66 predicted proteins | sample MGYA00580993_ERZ773225 | MGnify/ENA primary metagenome ERZ773225 (study PRJEB29015, sample SAMEA2737748) | human gut metagenome | biome: human gut; feature: human-associated habitat; material: faeces | place: China | collected 2012 ...
CAAGGTCATCCATCCAGCCGGTATTATTTTCAAGTGGCAATACTGCTTCTCTTCCTGCTTCTCCGATCTCTGCAAGTGTCCTTCCGGTTGTGATGCCGCCATTGGCAAGTCGTGGCAGCTTTACAGTAGGAATTGTAGGTATGCTCGGATGCCAAGAGCCACCGCCCAGCCAATCAGGCATGTCAAAACCTATGCTGTTAAATCCAGAAATCAATGAATTTATTCCATTAATTATTTTATTTACCATGCTTTCAAACAACTGAATTACACTGTTTACAAATCCTCTTACGGAGTTTTCTGTCTGCCTAAGTGTTTTATCTGTATCTTTGGTAAATAAAACTTTAAGTGCAGAAAATACTAACTTTATACCAGCTAACAAAACATTTACTAAGTCTAATATTGTATCAACAGTGCCTTTTACACTTTTTCCCAAATTATTTAAAATAGGTGATACTACTGGCAATATATTTTCAATAACCCACGCTATAATAGGCTGTAAAATATTTGTCCATAGATCATTTAATATATCTATAACTAGTCCAATTATTTCTATTACATTATCGATAACAGGCTTTAAATGGTTTTCATACGTATCTTCAAACATTTCAGCCCAACTTGCCAAAATTGGTTTAATATAGGTGTTCCAAAATTCAAGAAATTTTTCTATTAATTCTGACATTCCATTTTTTACATTTTCGATAAACGGATGAATATGTTCATCGTACAATTCTGTGATTTTATCGGTCACATGCTGCACACCGTCTGATATAGTCGTTGTCAAATCCGCAATCACACCAAGAAGTCCATCCAAAGCATCTTTTAAAGCATCCTGATTTTCTACAAAAGGTGTCACGATGCAATCGATAATATCTTTTCCAAATTTTGCTGCATTCTCCGTAACCATCATGAACGCATCCGAAAAAATCTGAATCAGGTTTGCTGTGATCTGCTGTCCATTTTCATCCCCAAATACAGAAAATACATTTGCGAATGCATCTGCCCCCTGTGATGCCAACACTGAAATATCAGATGCTATATCAAACATGTCGATAATATAATTTTTTATATTTTCAGAATTACTTTCAAGATAAATAGATATCCCACCAAGAAGATTTTCTGCTATGGTAGCACCTATGCTTACTACAGATGCCGAAATGCTTCCAAGTGACCTTGAAAAAGTCATAGCAAAATTGTCAACAGATGCAGAAACTTCACTATCTGAAAAAATATTTAAAAATGAATTCTTTATGCTTTCTATACTGGATTTAATATTATCAAATTGTAAAGAAACATCTAAATTGCTCCAGGTTTCATCCCATCCATTTTTTATAGAAACTTTTAATTTTTTTAAATAATCTATAAATGGCTGGATTTTATCTGATAATTCTTTTCCAGTAGGGACTTCTTCATATAAATCAGATCCGCCACTACCAGTACCACCACTACCGCTCCCAGAATCATTTTTCTGCAATACATTCAAGTCATCAAAAGCCGCCAATGCTCCAGCCGCTTTTTTGGCAGAACCGGCTGTTTTATCAAGAGATGCCGCATAGTCTACCTGCTGCTTCTTTGCCTTTGTCCAAGTGCTTTTTCCGCTTATAGCCGCAATAAATCTATTCATAGCATTAATGGCATTTGTAAGCCATGTACATAAGGTTACGATTGCTGGTGTCAATGCAGATATAATAGGCGCTGTCAATGCTCCAATAGAATTTTTCAATGTAGCCGAAGCACTTGCCATTTCAGACATTTTTCCATTAAATTCAGAAGAATACTTCGCCATGTTCTGGATGCCCTCAGACAGTGACTTTGTAATCGCCTGTGAAGCTTGCATGACAGCTCCAAAAATAGCAAATGACATTACCGTCTGATTGATTCGTCTCGCCATTTTGGATAATAATCCGGATGTGTTTTTTGCGGCTTTTCCTACTTTTTCGACTTGCTTTGCACCATCTCCAATGTGTTTTTCATTTTCAATGGTTTCTTTCATTTTCTGGTTTAATACGTTTTGCTGATCTGTGATGCTAGCAAGCTTGTCAGAAAGTTTTTTGTATTCTTCGGTTTTTGTAGGGTCGGAATATGCTTTTCCGGAACTTTTGAGTTCCCTCATCTGTGCCTTGACGTTTGCAGCTTCTTTCCCCGTTTCTGCCATTTTGTTCTTGAGGTCTACCCATTTTGAGGAAAGCGTTTTATCCGATCCTGTTTGCTCCATGTCTTTTATTTCGCCGCGGACGTACGCAATCGATTTAGACAAATCTTCTACATCATATTGCATTGCTTTGTATGTCCGGCTCTTTTTGTTTCCTCCTGTAGCAAGGAATTTTTCCTGCTTGTTTTGCACTTGCGACAGTTTGGATCGCAATTCTTCCAATTGCTTTGTTGCTTCTTTGTACTGCTTTGATGGTGTATATTTTTCTGTTTCTTTCAGTTTTTCCGAGAGATTCTGACCTTTTGATACTAAACTGTCAAACTGTTTGCCTAAGTTCTTATATTCTTCGGTTGGGATTTTTGCTTTTGCAAGCTCTCTCATTTTTTCCGATACATTGCTAGCTTCACGTGCAAGCTTCTGAAACTGTGATTCCATCTGCATGAGCTTACTTGATGCTTCTCCATTTTCAATTAATGTTTTGATTCTGATTTCACCATCATATTCAGCCATGCTAAAAACCTCATTTCTTAAACTGCTTCAATGCTTCCTGTTCTGTTTCTTTCTGCTTTCTTATTTCTTCCATCATGCGATCGTAATCGTCTATCTTTTCTTTTTCTTCGCTGGTATACTCTTTTTCTGGCTGTTCCAGAGCATATACATTTTGTGCGTTTCTGATTGCATCTTTTTCTTTGGAACTCATGTTGTTCTCAATCTTTTTCTGTCGAATCTCAATTACTTCCATGAGAGAAGATAATCTTCTTGGCATATTCCAGATCAAGCCATTAAATTTCCACCAGTGCATATCTGCCACGGACAAATCAATTCCATATATCTGCAAGAAATCTGCGTATATTCTCCATTGATCTACATCATAGTCAATAAAACGCTTTGTATTTTCGCTACTACCAGTATTGTCGTGATACCATCCGTTTAAATACCAGGAAATACATTCATTTAACTCATGGTACTGTGGATGGTCTCTAAGTTCTCCGTATTCATCAGAGAACATAAGATAAAGAATAGAAGTTGTTTTCTCGTACTCGTTCATTTCTTTGTCATATTGCAAAATATAAATCTGCATACCTATGCGGAAATCGGTATTTACTTTGTATCCGTTCCATTCAGTAGGCAAATTGTCCAGCATGACATTGTTCATTATTTTGCCCCACGTCTTTTAATATTGTATTTGTTCTGGACCTGTTCAAAACGTTTATTGAAAAGCTTATTCATAACAGGGATAACCTGCTCTACAAACTCCACAATTGCAAGTTCATCCGGGACAATATCTCCGTAAATCTGTTTCATGGCATCTTCGCCAAACAACCCATCTATACTTTCCGTAATCTGCTTAAGATATTTTACACGAATGCTGTTCAGTTCTAATGCTGCATCCACATTAATATCATCCACATTCATATCGTCTTTGTGGTTATTTCTCCATTCGGCGGCTTCTTTTTCACAGTTTTGAGATATATTATTTAATTTATCAATTACACCTGCAAACTTCTTAGCTGTGTCCGCATTCGCTGTATCTACTGTTATAACTGTAATAAGATCTCCGTCTTCGTCTTTTATTGCAATTTTTTTTATACCACTGCTTAATTTAATTTCTTCCATTTTTAACATCCTTTCCTAATGTGGGACACCAAGTAAAGGTAGGCATCCCACATATGCTAATTTTTAATTAACACCTATGCAATTGGGTAATCTTCATCCAAAGCCAAAGCACTTACTTTAGGAGCCCATGTGAACGATCCATCACCAGCAATAGTGATTGTTCCCTGTTCTACATCTCCATTTCCATTGATCTGGATTGTAGACTTTAAAATATCACCACCTGATCCACCAGTGCTTGATGCACATACAGTTACTGGGACACGGATACAATCTCCGGATCCGCTTGTAATATCAACTTTATAGTAGCGATAATAATATGTCTCGCACTGATCTCCTGTTGGAAGATTTTTAAAAATATCATTAAACACTTTCTGCATTTCATCTGACAAATGTTCTCTTTCTGGAGACATTGAAAATGCATACCCTTTTACAGAGTTGCTTGCATTTTTCATGTTTACGTACTGTGTGCTTTCTGTGTTAGGTCCCCAGTCTTCTGTAAGCTCTTTGAAACCGTCACCCATTTCAACAAGCTTTTCAGTTGATCCACCCATAAGGCTTCCAATATCCAAAAGTGAGATCATGTTAGTTCTGTCTTTTCCCATGAGTATTCCTCCTATTTTTTATAAAAATATTTAAGCTGCATATTAATTGCTAATTCTGTTGTTTTCCCATCTGCTGTACCGCAAAATACATCCGATGTGCGGTTGATTTGTTCTACAACAAAATTTTTATCTTTTAATGTAAATTCTCCACTCTCAAGAAACTTTGCAATATTTTCAAGCAGATTGCTTGCTGCAATATTATCCTTGTTTGTTGTTGGATTGCTTTTGTATACGATCTGGAACGTCATTTGTCCGACATAAGAACCGCTGACATATTTTTTCAAATAAACAGGATCCTGCGCCGGAAAAACTCCAATAGACTGAGTATCTTTTATGCTGTTCCATAAGATTGTTGAATTTGATGGTTTGAACCCAGGTGGGAAATCAGGATAACTATTTATCATATCAAGGATAGCTCTTTGCGCCGTTTCTGCATCTGATACAAGCATTATTTTTGGTTTTTCATCCAAATTATTTACCTCCAATCTCAAACCTTGGTATAAGGTTGTAAACACCGATAGTATTCACTTTGTAGCAATTCCCTTTTTCATTTACCATGTATTGGAAGAATTTTCCAGGATAATCGTCTGAATTAATTAATCCAACCGGCAATTCCCTATCAATGAGAAGTTCATCTTTTTTTGCAATCACTACGAAGTCAAAATCATTACTTCTTAAAGTGAAATGCTTTAGTTTTTCTTCTTCGCTCATGTTTTCCCAGTCTGGTGGATTAGCATAATTCAATGTGCCATTGTTCGGGATTTTTACAAGAAAACTATCTGCATCTTTCATTCCTGATTTGCTTATGTTCTCTGCCTGTGTAAGCTCAATTCTTACATTTTCAAATAGAGTACCGAAATAATATTCAGTTTCTAAAGTGTCGTTGTAATGCCTGTTATATAAAACCACAGCATCTTTATATCCGATTCCCATAAGCTAAACTCCCATGTACAAAAGGTTTTCATTCCTTGAATCAACCATTCCTGTTAGGTAATTTGATGCAATATCGTAGCACTTTCTATTAAGTGCTATTTCTGATTTTGCAAGCTCTACAAATGTAGAAGAAGATGCTCCGGCATCATAAGATACTGATTCACTTCCAGAAGTCATGCTCTTAATCATTTTCCCTTTTACAGTTCCGTCCGTATTTGCAATAACACCAAAGTTATTAACTGCCGCGGAGTATTCAGATACATTCTTTAGCAATTCAGCTATTTCGCAGGTGCAATCTTTGATATTATCCCACCATGCATCTTCTGACTCTGGCTGAGAATAAAACAAAATCCTGTTTGATGTGATCGCATTGATTCTTCTTTCCGCTTTTCTTTCATATGGAGCAAAGTCTTCTTCGCTTTCGAACAAACTTCCACCATATTTCGTTTGGTAATATTCAAAATCTACATATGACATTGCTCCACCTCATTATTGCTGTGATAAGATTTCGCCGATAATATCAGCCTTCTTTGTTGCGGTCAGTGAATACCCTTTACTCTCTGCCAGCGTTTTAATTTCTGCAACTGTAAGAGAGTTTAAGTATTCTTCCGTGAGTTCCCCACTAGCATTTACCGCCTGTGTAGTGGGATCTATTCCCCCGGTGTAATTGAAACATTAGCTACTGCGTCAATGTACTCTGCAAAAAGTACAAATCCTAACAGTGCATAATTTACGCTGGTTGCGCGATCGTAATCGCCTTTTACCTTAAATCCGATAATGTTTGTCTCTCCACTAACTGTGTAAGAAAGACCGGCTTTCTCAAAATCTCCGTCAGATGGGTCTACATAGTAAGCAACGATGTTGTTTACAGCCGTTGCCAGAACTTTTCCGGTTGGGATTTCGTTGTCAGAGCAAAGGATCATAATGTCTGCTCCGAGAAATTTATTGATATAGGTAAGTCCGAAGGCTGTCTGCAAAGTAATTTTTGAATTTCCAAGATAATCATATAAATCCATCATATTTACAAACACTGCAACTCCTGTAGCAGTTTTGTGCATTGACTTGAACTTATTCTTGACAGATCCAATAGCTTTAGCTACCGCCATCTGAAATGTTTTTGCAGTGTTTGTAAGTGTACCAGTTTTCAGATAGTTGTAGAATTTTGTTGTAATTCCATCCTGCAGGTCTGTCTTGAACTCTTCATCTGTCATTCCACAAGCTGCTTCATATCCATGATCCTTGATAGCTTCGATAGAAACTTCTTTTGCATATTTTTCAAGAGTAATCTCTGAATAAGGTTTCTCTTTTACATCGTAATGTGTTCTTGGAATCACATCACCTTCTGCTACAGTTCCGCTCTCTAACGTTCCCTCTGCATATTTGCTTTTAAGAATAGTTCCGGGCTGTTTCCTAATTGCTCTTGAAATTCCAAGAATTTCTCTTAAAGCTTCCCAGTTTCTTTCAAAAGATGTAACAAAATCAATTTCTCTTGCCTTTACATCAATGTCTCCTGTTGTAATCAGTCCTGCGTTTGCTGCAAAGAACTGCAAATTTGTGTTCATCGTTAATCTGTTTTTGTTCATATAAAACTCCTTTACTGTTGGAATAAAGAAATGTTTTCGGCAATTGCTTTCTGACGTTCTGATCTATCTTTGATAGATAAAATGCTCTCTCTTGTTGCATGCTTATCACCACCGGGATCATTTTCATTCGGTTTTGTAAAATGCGCCGGCGGATTCTGCTTATTTACAAATGCATTTGCATCTGTCTTTTTAGCTTCCTCAATAAGATCACTGAACCCTATCAGCTTTCCATTTCTCACGCTTACGCCTTTGGAAATGTCTTCCATAATGGCTTTCTTTGCAGATTCAGAAGTAAACTCGATTTCCGCAAATGCTTCTTTCAAAAGTTCATTCTTCTCATGCTCTGCGATTTTGGCTTCGTAATCTTTTTTGGAATCCTCTGCCTGTCTTTTCCAGTCATCACGCTCTCTTAAAATGTCTTCCGGACTTTTTCCATCCAACCCTTCAAGCATCCTCTCTGCTGATTCTGCCCGGGTTTTCCACTGTTCGGATTCTGATGAAGCTTTTTTAACTTTGTCTTCCATTTCTTCTTTGGAATACAGTTCTTCACCCATACTCTTTTTAAGAGATTCTTTCTGTTCGTCTGAAACTTCAATTCCGAGTTTCTTTAATTCGTTTGCTACGTTTACCATGTTTCTACCTCTTTCTTTCCAAGTTGTTACTCCGGTCAGTCCGGCACGAATGAGTTGCTATTTACTCCATAGCTGGCAATTGGGAATGAAGGAATCGAACCCTCGACAACCCTGATATAAGCCGTGTCTTCTTCCACTGAATTAATTCCCAAAAATAAAAAAGCACGCCCAAAATAGGACGTGCCACGCATCATCCCATAACTATTCTATGTTAGCGAACAGAATCCCTTTTTCTGTCCGGTACTTTTAATATTCTTTTCAATATATATTTTAACCTATTTTAAACAACTTTTTGTACCATTTTAAAAAGGGCAGATTGCTCCACCCATTTTTGCTATTTCCCACCGAAATACCTTCTAAGTACTTCTTTTTCTTCTTCCACAATGCAATCCTTTCTTAATCTGTTGCACTGATCGTATATATACTTTCCGTACTCTTCTAATTTGGCTATCATTGCATTTTTATTTTCCAATGTAGGATTTTTAATGTATTCTTTTTTAAGCCCTATATAGTCCTCATACTGCTTTATAACGTCCATTTTCAATTACCCCATTCAAAATATCATCTGCTATGCTAACGACTTCTTTTCCATAAAGAGACAGAAAATCCGCTACGATTTCCTCTACATCTATTGGAATTTGGCAGTCATATGAAAATGAAGCGCAGTGTACCAACTCATGAGATAGAACTCGCTCTAACAGACTTCCGCTTAATGCATTTGACAAATAAACCGTTCGTGTACTCCAATCGGTAACACCAAGTGTAATTGTTCCGTCTGAACGCATCAAGCATTCACTATTAGGATTTACATATAAAATATTCCATTCAACATCATTGATTTTAAACACTGCGCTCACCTCTTAGATTTTCTGTAACATCATCTGTAATTCATTTCTCCACATCTGCTTTTCTTCCGGAGCTGCATCTGATGTCATTTCAGTAATATCCATCTGCATATCTCGCAAATAATCTTTTCTTGCTTTTGCACGCTCTTTTTTATCTTCCTCTGAATTGCCATGATGGTTTTCTCTGGTCTCCATATAAGTACGTCTGGAAATACCGGCTTTTCCCTCTCTGGAATCCCTCTGATATGATCTATCTCCCATCATTCCGGTATCTGTATACATCCTTTTCAAGTCTTTCTTATCCATGTCTCTCATGTGCTCTGTATCTTCGTAATCATCCGGGTACATGTGATAATATGGTGGCTCATCATATCCTCTTCGTTTTCCTCTTCCCTTAGGTGCGAATCTTCCATCAGCATAACGATACCGGTCGTAATATCTTTTATCATCCACATATTCTAAAAGATTCTCCATGATATCTGCTTCGTCCGCTTCGTTCATTGCCTTAGTAATTGTGGCATAATACTCTGCTTCTGACAGATCTTTTATCATGTCGATCACTTCTCCCATTTCTTCTGTGTTGACATTCTCAATCCCTTTTTCAATCTCACATAAGGATTTTTCAGCAAGGCATTCAAGCATTTTATGAATTCTTTCAATATGCATATACTAGGCCTCCCTTACTACAATTAAATTACTATTCTGAACCTCGATAGTCTGTCCAGATGTATTCTGAACCGCTATTGCGCTGCAACATCCACAAGGAACATCTACATAAACCTGTGCAGATACATTGAATAAGTTTTCTACTGCAGCAGGTGTCACAATCATTCTTGTAGACTGTAAAGGCTCTCCGTCAATTGCGATTGCAAGAGAAATAGCTTCCACCGTTCCACCGGTTGGGATCTGGATATTTCCGCTATAAGATACAAGAAATCTTGCTTTGCACTGGTTTGTGATTCCTCTTAATTTAACTACTCCGCTTCCCTGTCTGTGAACGATACATTTTGTTCCGCAAACCGGTGACTCAGTAAATGCGACATCTTCTCCCTGCGGTACAGTCTGTAAAGCATTGGCTGTAAATTCTGACATAATATTTTCCTCTCTTTCAAAAATATAAGGGCAAACATTGAAGTCTGCCCTTTTTGTTTAAGTAATACTGCTATGCAGACATAATCTTTTCGATTAAGATACTTTAATTATTCAGTTGTAATTAACATCCGCATCCATTGTTACATCCGCATCCATACGGAATGTATGTGTTCGGGTTTGGCACCTGGTATGCTGGGATTGGTGATGGATTAACAGCGTTGATGATATGATTTGTCTGTGCTGTCATAGCGGTAGTCAGAAGTGCGTTCTGTCTATCCTGTGATGCTGCAAGTCTCAAATCATTATTTTCTGCCTGTAACGTTGCGATCTTATCCTGGCATAAGTAGTCAAGTATCGCTCTTGTTCCGGCATTCTGGCTGTCGATAATATCTCTCGTGTTGTTGTTCATGGTGTTCTGTAATGCGCAAGTGTTCTGCGCCATATTGAAGTTTACACCCTGGATAGCTTCACGAGTTTCGCAGCAACAATTTGCAAGCTGAGACTGAATAGCATTTGCATTCTGCATTCCTGCTACTGTGTCCGCATTAATTGCCTGCTGAATGCTGTTAAATCCTGTCAGCATTCCGTTGTTTACTGCATAAAAGCCATCACAAAGACCATTTGTAATGCCATCAAGCTTACTTATGACTGCTGAATTGTCAAATCCTCTCTGGATATCAGCCTGTGTAGCCGCAGTTGCGGTATAACCGCCACCACCATTACCACCGAATCCATAACCGCCCCATCCACCGAATAAGGCAAAGAGGATAATGAGAACCCACCAACCACCATCGCCCCATGCACCATCATTACGGTTTCCACCAGTAACGGCGGCAATGTCAGCTAAACTTGGAGATGAATTAAACATATGTGTTCCTCCTAATAAAATTTATTTATACATAATCTTGCAAGAATAGTATCAATGTTTAAACTGGCTCATGATTTCTTCCGGGTTAAGACCTTTTTCTTTGCACAAATTTCTGGCAAGCTGTTCCAGCCCTTTACTGTCTCCACGGTTCATCATGTCGAATGTATTTTTCATGATCGGATTATTGGAAAATTGAGAGTTGCTCATCATTTGACTTAATATCATCTTAGGGTTTCCACCGCACTGGATCATCTGCATTAAATTCATTCAGAATCGCTCTCTTTCTTTGCTCTGGTAGTCCTTTGGGACTGAGTTATTTTAGCTTCTATCTGGTCTAATCGCTCCATTATCGGGGCAAACAATGTTGACGTATCTTCTTTCGGTAATTCGTTTTGCTTTCCGTCTAGCTGCGGTTTATATGTAACTGTCTGAATAAGACCATTAGCACCCCACGATTTTATATAAACTTCTGATCCATCTGCTTTTGGGAAAATGGCAAATGGTGCATTCATAGGAACGTCATTCGCTGTGACTTCCTCAACAGAATTAACCATTCTTCCACAAAGTCCAGCTTGTTGCGGCATGATCTGTTGTGGGAATTGCTGTTGCATCTGCTGTGGCTGTTGATATTGAGGATAAGAATACTGGTTATATCTCTGATACTCGTACATAATAAACCTCTCTTTCTATTTTCATTTTATTATCAAAAGCACAATTGAACCACCCCAGTAAAACCCCATTAAAAGGACACAAAAAAGACACCCTTAACGGATGCCTTTAATGAGGAGAAAGTTATGTAAAATGTTTTCCAGTTACCCTAAGAATTTTATGTTGCATTTTTACGTTGATACGTCCTACTGTCTTCGTTGAAACATGCATAATTTCTGCACATTCTTCCAAAGACTTTTCTTTCTTCCGTAAATCAAAGAGCGTTTCTTCTGTCGGTGTGAAATCACACAATTCTTTTATATGCTCTTTTTCTTCTTTGGTAAAGCACGTAACAATGTTTTTCATTTGCTTTACCTCATTGGGGGAGTTTCCGGCTATAACGGTGAGTTGTTATCTCGCTTGAGTTCCACTACATTAATTAAAGAAAGGTGGATAACCAAATATGTATGGTTAACACGTTATTATAATAACATATTATTTCACTTTCGTTGTACCATTTTTTTCGATTTTATTTTTATAAGCCGTTGACCGTCCATTTGCAATCGAAGACTGTTTTTTACTAAATCCAGAAACCTTCGTTCTATCGCCTTGCAATTGAAGATCATTATTCTTACAGAATAATTGAAGCCTTTTATTCTGCATTCGCAGTTTATATGCCAGTTTATCATATTGAGGTTGCAAGATCTCTTTTACATCTGTTTCGGCAATCATATCAAGTTCCTGTTTCTTGGTCATAATTTCACGCTTTGTTTTACGAATTTCTCTTTCAAGGAATCTCTGCTTCTGCTGCAAATCATAAAGCTTCTGGCTTTCATCTGCATTTATATTCACATTTCCGTTTTCATCAAGGTACTTATTTACCATGTCTTTTCGCCACGGGCCATGTGAATGTCTGCAATTGTATCCGTGAAGTCCTAAGAGATTTACAACAGTTCCTGTTCCGGTTTTAGGGTCTATGGTATAACCTGTACTTTCAAGAAGATTCGGAAATCCTGGTTCACTGCCGATTATTTTATATGCCTTGCCTTGCCAGTGATCGTGAGATGGAATCCCTGTTGGATTCTTTTTATCATATCTGGCACCCGGATGTGCTGATACCAGAACATACTCTATTTTATTTTGCGCAATATAAATGTTCGTCACTTGTGCCGCAGTCTGATTCATAGATGTGACGATGCAACACCTCACTGCTGCTTCAAGAGAACGCTTCGTTCCAGTAGGGTATTCTACCATAACACCAGATTCTGCATATCTATCCAGAACTTCACAGACTGCACTGCTGTAAGACTGCATTCCAGATGCAACTCGATAATCAACTTCATTCAGCATATTGAGCAGGTCTTTCTGTGTCTGGTTAATGGTTGTCTTTGTCAAATTATCAAGTTCACCGGATGTCTTTATTAACTCTGCATTCATTGCCAGAATTGCCATGTTATTTTTTAGCGGAGATATAATATCAGATGCTGATATCTGCGTCAAGACTTCCTTATCATCTGAGAATGATGTCATAACACTATCCCTTAATAATCTTCGAACCTCATTTCTTGATTTTCCAGACATTTCAGATATTCTTTTTACAATCTCTGTGTTATGCAGTCCCATCTGTTGAAGTTTCCACAATTCTCGATCGGCAGTTCCTGACAATTCACCGGATTTTATCAATCGTGTTGCAATATCTGATATAATCCAATTTTCAAGATCTTGATACATTTCAACCAGTTTATCAGTTTTTCCGTAAAAATAATCCGGTCTAAGCATTATCCTTTTCCAACCTCTCTTTTAACAAGATCTATCCACTGCTTACCGTGATTTTCTTTTGCAGTTTCAAACCATCGTTTACCTGTTCCAGGTGTGTGATATTTTAATTCTGTTCCTGTCGGATACTTCTTTTCTCCACGGTTCGCCCATGATCTACCGTCTTCAGCCAAATAAAGCTCCCCTACATACTGATAATGCGCATATGGTGTATCTACTGTAATTAATCCGGGTTCTTTTATCTGCGTCTTGTTTCTCAAATCGCCCTGCTGCATAGGTGTGTATTTTCTCATGTCATTTACAACTTGCTCATCAAGGACATTCTGAGCATTTCTCAAATTTTCATCCATTCGCTTTGTATCAAGCTTAATATTAAAGCTTCCAATGACTTTATTATATTTTATATTAACGCATCCCTTTCTATTACTTATCTAAATAAAACTTAATTGTCTCTATCACAGTCTTTTCCTGCAACTTTACCTGAACCATCTCCGGCGGTTCAGGTTCCGGGATAATATATCCACCTTTTAAAATACCATTTTTAGAAAGCTTCGGCAGCCCTTGAATCATTTTACTCCTCTCCAAACAAACCACCGCTGTTCCTTTCCGCATCTTCCTGTGCTATTTCTGCAAACATGGCATCTACTTCATCATCATTAAATCCCTCATATTCTTTAAGGTATTTACGCTTAGAATAAATACCCTGTATCATTAAATTATAAGCTCTTGATCTGTCCTGTTCGAAGCTCGCAAGCAAATCTTTAAAATAAAATATATCTTCGTCCGGTACCTCATCATCCAGTGCATCCACATAGCCGGCAGGGATTCCGTAAAGGTCGCAGAATACTTTTATTGCATAAATGAGATTTTTCAACGCTGTTTTTATGCTTTTCCGAATATCGTTAATCGTCTCTACAGTCTCATTATCGTCACTTTCAACCTGTTTTGCTGTCAATTTTCCAGACTTTCTATCGAGGATAAACTGCCCTTGTGAGAATCCACATTTTGTCGAGATCATAGATAAAACGCTGTTAATGTCTGTGATTCTGTCAGAAGTAAGCATGGTCGGGACGTGTTCATCAATCGTACTTTTTGAATCAAGCCCCAATTTCAATCCTTTAACGAACCGAGGAAGCTCCACTGTTGAGGAACGGATGCCGCCTTTTCCCTGTTTTGTCATGGCGTTCTCATCAATAAAAGTAATGTGCTGAGAATCCTCAACCTCATTTCCTTTTTTACTCCATGCTATATCGAGATCTCTAAGCTCCATAAGTGCATTTGAGAAAATTGATACACCTTCAGGAGATGAGTAGTCGATCGTATTGTTGAATGGTGTTTTTAAATAGGCGAACAGCGGCTTTTCTACATTCATAATATGAACGGCTTCTTCGATTGAAGACCACTCTGGAACGTCATGCAGTTCTATCTTTTTTCCAAGTGAGTTACTGCTATTTGACTTGAACGCTCTATTCTGGATCTCGTACACGTTCATCTCTTCGCCCTCTTTATTTTTTGAGGTCGTGAAATGATGGTATTCAAGCCGGTAATAATACACTTTATCTTTTAAAAGTCGATTAATGAAAATGCATCCTCTGATATCTCCGTTGCTGGTCTTTTCTGTGATTGCGAAATCCCACGGCATAATATAATCTATCATGTTGTCTGGGTTCATTGAGCCGTTCGGCTTTAAGATAATTCCGCCAACTCCTAGCATATCTTCTACTTTGTCCCGGATAGAAGTGTCAACCATTGCCCTGATGCACTTATTAATAAAATCCGCTCTTTCCGAACCAGTTATGCTCACTGATAAATCCATGCAAGCTTTCTTTGCTGTGTACTGGCAGAGGAATTTTGCGAAATTTATCGTCCTGATGTATTTATTTTTCGGATCCACCCAAAAAGGGCTACCATTAATGATGTCGTTCCATCTCTGCTGTGAGTTCTCAATCTCTGGAGAAGTAATAAACTCGACATTAAATTCTTTCTCTGCATCTGTTCTAAAAAACTTCATGATCGTCTCCCTTATTTTTTCAAAAAAATTCATTTTTTAATCCTCATAATCGTCGCTGTCTTCTTCATCATCATCATAAAGACCATCATTTCTTCGGCTGGTCATTATAATTCTGTTCAACGCATAAATGTTTGCCATGATCGTGTCTTCTTCTAATGTCGGGTATGCATCCGAAAATGAACCATCTGGAAGCTGCTCATGTTCTGCCTTTTTAAACTCTCGCTCTGTGTTCGGGCAACGCTCAGGATCAATCACGATTTTATTACATCGCTGCAACCACTCCCAGCAGTAATCCCTGCCTTTTCCGCTTCCCCATCTTTTCTTCGCCCCGATCGCATTAAAACCCCAGTCCTGCATCTCTGCTATTCCGTCCGGTCTGGCAGAATCGCAAATGATCTCCACATTCATAAACTTCTTTATCTTTCTGGCAAAGGTAGAGTTTTTACATTTTTTAGAATACACTTCGCCAAAAATGTAAAGTGTGTCCGTCTCATAATCATAATAATTCTGACTGAACACCTGTGGGTGAGTGTATCCGAAGTCTAAGCCGTGGTTTACTGTATCGAATGTCATTAACTCTTCATCCGATATTTTTCGTATTTCTAAATTATCAAAGATTCCGCCTCCCGTTCCAGTGACTTCTCCGAGATAATTATTTTTATAATATAATGGCTTATGAATCCTGAACCACTCCGCACGCTCGAAAAATCGTTTTCCAAGCCACTTTACCGGAACATTATAATAATAGCTGTGACAGATCCGTGTCTGTGTCTTATTCTGGCACTCTTCCGTGTACTCATTCATGAAGTTGTTCTTTGACTTTGGAGGGTTGAAGATTTTAATGTCAAGTGCCGGTGTATCTGCTCTCAGGAAAGTATCCTCGATGTTATCCATCTGCTCCACTCCTGCCATCTCATCGCATTCTTCATGGATTAAAAGCTTCACATAGCCAAATGGTACGTTGAAAGACTTTAAACTGATCGGCTTATCTGCTCCGGCAAACATGACCATTTGCCCGGTTAGTTTATAAACTGCACACATTGGGGATTGTTTAAAATCCCAATTTTCAAGGTCATGATATCTTATTACTGTTTTCATAAACTGATTATATACCGAGCTTCTTAAGTCGACTTTAAATCTTCTCGTGTATACGACATGAGCCTGCGAATCCTGCCGAATGGTCTCGTATGCAAGATTACCCCAGAAATTGGACTTAATAGAGCCACGTCCGCCCTTCGATATGATCTCGTGTATGTCTATCTCTCCGGCAAAGGCTTCATGTACTGTCCTGTAAATCTCCACAAAGTCGGATGTGACGTCCGTGATTGGAACCGTCCAGAGTGCCGCCTTCTCTCGCTTTTCCTTTTCCTCTCGCTCGATCTTCTGCTTTTCTGCTATGGTCAGTGCTTTTTCCAAACCGTCCATAGCCTTAAGCTGATCGGAAAAGTCCGGGGCGAATCCAAGACCGTCCACGACTTCGCCCTTTGCGATTTTACTTCTCCGCTCCTGGATCTCTGCTAGCGACATGATATCCCGGTGCTGTTCTTTCTCGATACGCTGCATCTGCTTTTCTATATATGCTAAAACCTCAACATTTTTCAGCAGACGTTGTCCCTGAGAATATGCTGTCTTAGAAGAATATCCGGCGGATATTGCAGCTTGAGTAGCATTCCCACCATTTTTTATATATTCGTCTGCAAATGCTTTCCGTTTCGGTGTGAGTTCTCCATTCATCCGCTCACCGCCTTGTAAATTTCAATTAAACAATAAATGACTTCTGGGATAGATGGCGTTTTAAGTATCTCATAATCTTCGGTTTTCCATCCTTGCTTATTTTTCTTAAAGGTGTACACCGGTGTAATGATTCTATAAATTGTAATCATGCGCTTCTGGTCTTCACTGTAAAATTGATTCTGGTTTATTTTTATAATCAATCCACGCTGTACAATCGCAGTTTGCAGCTTTTTAACTTTTCCTTTTAAATTTGCCAAGGCGTACACCTCCCATCATTTTACTTATAATTTTATTATAAGATATTTTTTAATAGTTTTTGTTCCATTTTTAAGCATAAAAAAAGCGGCTATATTTCAAGCCGTTTTTTCTCGTTTCTTCGTTTTTCTCTTTCTCGTTTTCTTTTCAGCCTCTCCTCTTCTGACATTTTCTGTTTTCTCGGTTTTCTCTTTTTTCTCTCCGGAAATCCTTCTCGCGCCTTATTTTCTTCGCTCCATTCTAATAAATGCCATCCTTTATACTGAGCACTACCACTTTTATGCTTTCCGAGCAAATATCTTTTAATGTCTCTTATTCCACCAGAAAACAGATCCGGTTTAATTGGGCTTATGATATCCTCATTGTCAATTGCCCATTTTTTTAAATTGTTAATTCTGTAAACATCACCTCCTGGCGACTGGATCACCCAGCTTTTCGCATTCGCATTTGTGTCTTTTCTGCCTGTGTTCGGAGATTCTTCATATCCGGCATGTGCTTTTTTTAAAACTTCTTTATTCTGCTCGCTCATTCCGTAAAAATGCCGAAGCTTCGCGGAACACTCTCTACTACACGTTCTCTCTGTTCCTGATGGCGCTGAGTAAAATTCTTTTCCGCAAATTACACATTTTCTCATGTTTCTTTGTGCTTCTGCTCGGCATTTTACCGAGCAATATAATTTATTTCGTCCTTTTTCTTTTCCGCAAACCACGCATTTCCCTGACATTTTTTAATCCTCTAAAAAATAAAGTATATCTTCTGTAACATCTTCGATTTTATAAGACTTTGTGTAATCGATCATGTCGAGTTCCTGATCCGGCTGCACATTATAATAAACCTTATAAATTTTATCATCAGTCACCATGTACTGATAAAACTCATCTCCATCCCAGCACTCTGCGTTTCCGATGATTCTGATTTTATCGTAATTTTCAACATCGCCGTTTTCAGATTCTACTGTTAATTTCTGTAATGGGAATTTTCTCAATTCTCCATAATTTTCCTCTAACCATTTGTTAAAAAGCTCTGTTCTACTCATTTTTTTATCTCCTTTTTTAATTAATGCTCTAGGTTTTTACTGGTCAATTTCCGGTAAAAATTCTCCGGTGTATTATATGTTTTCCTTGTTTCTGATATTATAATACACCTAAAACGGTGTAATGTCAATATTTTTTTACATTATTTTTAAAGTATTTATTTTTTCTCATTTTCTACATATTTAATAATGTTTCCCGGCTGCATATCCAGTATATCGCATATCTTTTCGAGTGTTTTAATCCCTACCATTTCGCCTTTTCGCAATGATTGGATTGCGCTTTCTCCCACGATCTGCTCTTTTCTTAGCCGTGTCGTGTTATATCCGCATTCTTTCAGCGTTTCTAATACGTCAATTTTATAAGTAAGCATCTGCACACCTCTCTTTCGTATTTATTATATACCTGAGACATTTTTATTTCAATTAATTTTACACCAAAAAAATACACAATTATCGCTGATATTTTTGCACTTATTTTGGTGTATTTACATATTGATATTACACTTTTATGCGTAGCTGTCCATTGCTTTCTTCTTCGTACAATCTCCGGCTGTTGAGCATCCTCAGTGCCATTTTCTTTTTTCTGTAAAAATGCGTGCGAGAAATCGGCATAATCCCATAGCGTGCTTCCATTTTGTCATATGAGATATTATTTAAAATTGATTCTGCTATTTTATCGCCCAGGTAATTGTCTATGCATGTGCATATCTCTATCGTTTCCTCTCTGCTCATTTTAAACATCTCCCCATGCGTGACAACTATGTTTCTTACACCATTATACCATATATCAGTTTATAAAAACACAATATATTATCGTATTCATGCAACATTATTGTATATTTTTACCGGCATATTTCAGCCGGCAAAAATATCAATATTCAGTTCTTCATGTCAAAAAAATCAAAAATGGCTCTTAATACTCGTCCAATTGTTAGTGGAATTATGGAAAGTATCCAGGCAATGATAATGAGTAGTAATATCGGCCAGAATGCTATCTGTGCCAATGTATCCGCATTTGGTGCAGTATCATCCTCTAAAAATCCAGAAAATACACATCCGATGAACGCATATATTATGATTCCTATAATAATCTTCATTTCGTCACACCTTCTTTCATCCGTTAAAGTTCAGTTTAAGTGATTATTAATAAAGTTCTATAGTATCTCCAACATGTCCGTCCTCAATTTCTCTTATATGAACTTTCCCATCATTTTCAGCTTTCGCCTTATCATACAATTCACCAAGGATCCTATTCACTGATAATTCCTCAAGCTGTTCTCTGTTTCCGTGAATTCCATTTTTCATTTTATTGTATCCTCCATTAATTTTCAGTTTACCTACGCAATCCATGCCTCCGGTGGGAGTGCATCTGTATAGCGTTTAAATTCTCTCCATTCCTTGCTATACTCTGCATACCGATCCTGCTCTGCGGCGGCTGCCTCATAAAGTTTCTCGATCTCTTTTACTACCTGTAAATGTCCTGAGTTTTTATCTCGCAAAACATCAATTGCTGCTTTCAAACTATCGTACCGACTCCGTAGCCCGATATAAGCAGAATAAACCTTAAAACACTGTCTAGCCGCAGCAATCATTTCATCCTTCGTCATCTGTTTCAGTTTCTTTTTAGTTTCATCTTCTGCCCAAGAATCAGAACATCCTATTCCGAAGTAGTCCTGCTCGTATTCGTCAAAACCAAGCAGTCCTCCGTATGTCTCTCCGGCTCCTACTGTAACAAAAAATATGTCGAAGCAATCCGGAATCCATTCATCTCGGATATCCTCAGACAATCTTTCGCATTCCGCACAGAGATCAGCAAAAGTCATTCTAAATTCATACGCTTCGTCTTCATCCCCGGACAGAGCATTGACAAGGCTATCATTCCCATCTTCGGAATCCGTGTACCAATGCACATCTTCGCAGGCTTCTTGGATGTCCCATAAATCCTGTTGGATGAAATCAAGGTTGAGATTTTTGACAATAGGCTTTTTATATCTCAGTTGTTTTGCCTTAAACCGTTTCGTTTCCTCTGCATCTACCATTTTCTCTGCCTCCACTAAATTCTAATTTAACTATTTTATCTCCTGCTCAATATTTAAGTTTCTAAACATTGCGCACATCACATCCACAACAATACTGTTTCCAAACTGCTTGTAAAGTTGCGTGTTGCTATTGACTGCTGCCATCTTGGAAATATCTTCATCAGATACTCCCATCAACCGTCCGCATTCTCTTGGTGTCAGCTTTCTGATACGGTACTGCGTAAATACTTTTGAATTTGCATCTCCATGCGTTCCGGCAATCAGTGTGGGAGATATACCACTATCGGAATAAACCGTTCCGCACTGAGAACCATCATTTGAAATCTGACCTACCTTTTCAATCCTTACAATCTCTTGATTTTGTGCGGTTATTGTAGGACACGTATTCCCATTATCTTGCACGCGCCCTCTTCTTGTCTGACTTTCCGGGTAACTTGCATCGAAGCATCCTCCAACTTCACATTCGATAGAACCGCTTTTCGTAGCCTGCTTAATCAGCACCATATTATCTTTCTGCACCGTAGTAAGTGAGTTGCACATTCCTTGTGCATTCAGCTCTAATCTCTGTTCTGTCGGACTTCCTGCTGTTCTGTCTGACGGATTTTCCGGATTTCTGCCACGCATGGCAACTATCTGACTTTCAAGTATTTTCGGCTCTTGATTGCCACCTTGCATTGTACTCAATGTCGGACTACACCCCCCCACATCATAAATTCTGTTGGTACTCTTAAATTTTGCTTCAAAAGTTCCTAAAACATTTACATCTGCCATAACTACTCCTAAATCATGCTGTTCAGCTTTTACGCACCTTGCAATCGGATACACACCTCGCTGAAAATCTGCTGTTACTCCGGTGTATATACTACCTATTACTTCCATTCAATCACTCCATTGCTACCATAGTTGTCAAGACCTTTATAGTCTCTTGCCATAAGAGTTACAGCTACATCAATAGGTTTTTCTGCCACCTCTCCCCTATTTTTCAACAACCATGTTTCCGACCTGCTGTTGGTTTGAGATTCCGCAGTCATATCTTGCCTTGATACAGTTTGCAATTTCTCTCTGTTGTGGCTTATTGATTGTTCCGTCAACACATGTCTGTCTGTCTGTCTGTCTGTCTGTCTGTCAAGATTGTGCTGTGGTAATATGTCGTTGTCAATCAACTGTTTTATCAGTTTGTCTGCCTTTTCATTTTTGATGTAATACTTCTCGTCCACATCATCTTCAAGGTAATCTTTTAGCTTCTTTTTTAATGGTATCGGCTGTGGGAAATGGTAATTATATTCTCCCAAAAACGAAAACATAAAGCACCTTTCACGGTTTTGTGCAACTCCATAGTTCTTTGCGTTCAAATCCTGCCAGTAGCTTACATATCCAAGGCTTGTCAGAAAATCAATCCAGTTCTGAAAATCTACCATGTTTGCATAGGCATGTACTTGCGGTACGTTCTCCATAAACAGAATCTGTGGTAACTCATCGCCACCATCTCTTATCTCTTTCAGAATACGTTCCACTTCCCACAAAAGACCGGACCGTGTTCCACTGCCTTTTTTCATGCCTGCTTGTTTTCCTGCAACCGATAAATCCGTACAAGGGAATGAATAGGTGAGCAAGTAAGTAAATGCCTCTGTGTCGCAAATATTCAAATCTTCTGCATGAACCTTAGTTATATCCATTGTTGGGAAATTTGTTTCATGCACTGCGTTATAGCTTGCTATGGCATATTTATCAAATTCTACAACTCTATAATGATCAAATTTTGCACCAATTCTTTCCAGTGCCATTGCCTGTGAACCATATCCGGCAAACAGTTCAATTAATCGTATAGGCTTTGTAATACGGATTGGTTCACGTATCATGTCAAAAATGCTTATCTGATTCTGACATTCGTAATCAAACTTATCTAAATCACTCATTTTTTTCAAGGAGACCGCATATGCTTCACTCTGGCCAGAGTCTCGGCTCCTTTCTGATCTATTTATTTCAAATCTTTTCTCTGATTTCTTTTACAAGTACATCATCGTCAGAATATGTCTCTGAAAGTTTAATTGCTGCGGCTTCAAGCAGTTCTTTTAAATCTGCTATGTAGTTGATTTTATTTGCTTCCGCAACAGCCTTTTTATCTACAACTTCTGATACAAGTGTGTCCACCGGAAGCAGTTCTCTACGGCTTTTTAAAATCAGATCTGTCATATTTTGAGGAAGTCCGACTTCATCCAGACAATTTTTAAGGATGTACTGTGTAAGTTCGACTTTCTGTGATTCTTCCTCTGGATCACTTCCATTTGCTATTAAGGTATCATCCAGAACGCTGTGTATTTCAACGCAGATTTTATTATTTTCTTCATCATCTTCTCCCAACACATCGTTTAAAATGTTCTGGAACACTTTCTTTTTCTCTGATGCTGTCATTTTTGCTTCGCAACCAAGTCCAGCTTCCATAAATTCAGAATGTGGCTCGTTCGTGTTTTTACTGTAAAATATCACGGAATGGATGTCTGTGCTTCGGTCTGTAAATGCCGGGAAAATAAAGCCTGTATCTGGCATCCCGACAACCCAGTCTCTGATTCGTGATTCGATGCGGTTTTCATCCTCACGGTAACCAAGCCCCGGCTTTGTCAGATTCACCGGACAAATTGCGCACAGCAGATACTCATAAACTTCCTCGGATTCATCCAGCTTGTCATTGTCTGAAGTTTTGGTCATGACATCATAGGCATCGTGAAAAATCAGGATCAGATAATTTCCAACGTAATCGTAGCTGTCAATGATCATGTCGTAAAAAGTATCAAGCAGATCATCATTTTTCAGTTTGCTTTCACGCAGTCCCATTAAAAACTGCTGTCTTCCTCCTGTTTTTTCCTCTGCAAGCGGAATTTCCAGTTCTAAAAGATTGTTCCCAAGTTTTCCTGACAATGTCTTTTTTGCAATGTCGAGATATTTATAATATTCTTCATCGTCCAGATTTAAAAATGTCTCCCCGATTTTTGTGATCTTATTATGGCCAGCGTCTACATAGCAGCCGCACATTCTTGTAAATGTACACGCTTCTTTTCGGAATCTTCTCTTGATTTCTAATACATCCTTTTTGTTCATAAAAATTAATCCTCGCTTTCATGTTTTATAATTTCATCTAAGCAGGCATTCCAACCTTCAACAATGCCTGTTTCTTTACTGTTCATATAAGAATTACCTGTTTTCTTCTCCGGAAGTTCCCGGAGTGGGCACCAATCAGGCTTTGCTTTTTCTGGATTTGTACTCCAAGGATTTTCTACATCTACTGCATGACACCGTTCGTCTAAATCAAAAAACTTACACATTGTGCAATCATGCGGCATGTCCATAACCAATACTGCTTTAGCCATCTACTCCACCGCCTTTCACAATTTCGATTGCATGCTCATAACTTCTTGCTTTCTCTTTTCCTAAATTACTGTCGTATGCATTCTCCCAAAACTTTCGCTCATTTTCCAACTGCTCCACAACCTTGTCCGGGTCATAGGCGGTCGGCTGCCTATTAATCAGATTCAGCCAATCAATAGTGCTTGATTGCTCTGTAATTGTGTTTCTAATGTCCTGCATTAGAGTATCTGCATCAATTAATTTCATTTTTATAATCTTCCCTTATAGCATCCCCGAAATCCATTATTATCTATAAAACCTTTCTTTCTTGCACAATTTTCACAGTAACTATATCTGCCTCTTAAATTTGCACCGCAACCTCTACACTTGTGTACTCTTTCTGTAGCCTTTCCAAATGGTTGTCCGAGTTCGTAGTAACATTTTCTGCAATATGTATAGTGATCTGCGCAGTATGCACCACATCTGTTACACTTCGCCATCGCTCGCCCTCCTGTTCCAATCTGTAATTGCTTTCGTTCGCTCGTCTTTCCCTGTTCTGATGCCTCCGTCCTGATCCATGTACATCTCACATTCATAGCTTTTTGGAAGTTCTGTTCCGCATTTCATACATTTGATTTTGAACATTACCCCAACAGCCGAATGTGATGACTTATTTGCAATGGTTAAGAACATTGCTTTTCCGCCACAAAACGGGCATGGCTTCAATTTTTCACTCATTCTTCATCGCCTCCAAAACTAAATTCAATCCCATCGCTCCAATCGACACCTAACTGTTTACATTTTGCTCTCGTAGATGTACCTCCAGAATGACTGGTTCTGAAAAGAAACAGTTCTTGAACGATACTAAAATATGACATTCTATAATAAAAGCGTTCCACTTCGTCCAACTCCCTAATAGCATCTTCACCATGCACATATTCGTACCATTCCTCGAATTTTCCGACCAACTCCTGCATAAGATTAATACAATATTTCAAGATATGCTTTTCATCGTGGCTTTCCAACTCTTTATCAATTTTCTGCTTCTCCACCGCCGCCCGGCATTCTTCAACAGTACCGATTTCTTCATATTCGGCACACGCATCTATTACCTGTCCAACTGTTCCGTGGATTTTCGCAAGCTTAATATATTTCTTAGCTTGTTCAAATTCTTCCACCGTTCCGATTTTCCGGTATTTCTGGATTTCTTTCAATGCATTGATTGCCATCTCGTAACCTTGAATTTCTCTTTTTCTCTCGTAATTCTGTGTACACATTTTGGCTAAATTAATAGAAGTCTCAAGTTCTTTAATTGCTTCATTCTCCGTCATTTCACACCTCCAACAGCTCCGGGCTGTCAAATATGTTGCCGATAACTTCACAGGTGTCAGAAATATTTTTATAATCACCAAAAAAAGATTTTGGCTCAACATTAACCTTGAAGGCATCTATATAATATTGAACAACACCAACAAGTTTTCTGTATCCGTAATTTCCATGCATTTTCCCACGTACAATTTCGTTCTCCCAAATCAGCTTGCCGTTCTTATCCTTAAGTCCGGTGCACTGGCAGATTGTCTCCTCTTCAATAACTGTATTTGGTTGTACACCGCTAAATCCATCCCATTGCACCCACATATTATCTGTCAACGTTCTTTTACCTCTGTATAAAAATCTATTCTCCATGATTTTCACCTTTCTTCGGATATACAAGTTTCAAATCATATCCGCTTGCAATAAATTTCAACGTCAATTCGTGATTGACTGCGTTTCCGAGTTTATCATAAATCCAGTACATATCCTCTTGCGTAAATTGTGTTCCGAGATATTCATTGTATCCAGAAAGAAGTGATTCCCTCCATTCTTTATTTCTCTTCTCTTGGCGGTAAGGTTCTCCCTTTGCAAGTGGTCTGGAACACCACTCTAAAAGTTTACAGATAATATCTTTCTGTGTATTACAGTCTTTTGCTATAAAATACACATTCCCTTTGTCTGATAAAATAAGTTCTCCAAATTGAGTAATATAACTCTTCGGAAAGCATTTCATCACATTGAAAATTTCATTAAACATCCTTTTTCTCCATTTCTTTCAACTTGGCTTCGGCTTCCTCGTATGTAAGAAAAACAGTTTTACCTATCTCACTTACCGGAAACTCTGGCGTATCTTCACCATATCCGCCCCAGAGTTCTGAATGATTTGAATGATAAGAAGCTCGGATATGCAACACATCATCCTCATATTCAAAACCATACACTTTTCTCACATTAATGATGTCTTCCGGTGTCTCCCCGGCTCCTAATCTGTCCTCTACACATTCACGATAAAACTCGTAGAGCTTGTCTCCTTTGTTGCATGGGAAAATAATCATTCTTCCCTGTTCCTCGGCATCCTCATAGTCTTTTAATTTGAAATATACTTTCAGCCAGTATTCTGCATTATTTTCAAGCGTTGGTATTTCTTTATCGCTATTTGTTAATCTCTCCATGCTATTCCTCACTTTCTGCCTTAAGCCAGATAAGTAAATCTCCGTAACTATCGTGTATTTCCTCTTCGTTATCTGTGTCAAGGTTATAAATTGACTTATATGGCTCTCCATGTCTTTCAAAGTCGCACATATTGGTAATCCATTCTGCCAACTCCTCATCCGTCATGCTTCTGATCCGGTCTGCATTGGTCTGTGGCTTTTTTGCAGGTGTGTCTTTCTCATCTGCTTCATAGCGTTCCGGCAATCCATGTTTCTCGGCATTCTCATAGGTAGCAAGTTTTTCAATTGCTTTTATGGTGCTATCTATGATTCCATTTGCCATACAAGTTTTTGTGATATCGCCAAAATGCATTCTTAGCAGTTCAAGGTTCTGTATCATTTCTTCTATGCGATCCATGCTATCCCTCTCTTTCTGCATTCAGCCTTGGCTCTGTCTAAAATCTGCTGAAAATACCACTCTAATTGTTCCTTGTCTCTCTCTTTTTCGATCAAAACAGCAGCATCGTTCCAAGTCGAATCCGTCAAATTGATTCCTCCGGTAATATAGATATCATCGATCCTGTAAAATTTAAAATGCGACTCTTCTACCGGATAGACATTTATACGATAAGTGCCCATGATATTTTCCATTTCTTCTAATCTTTTTTTTCTATCGATTAACGTCTCTCCATAATATGAATTGTTATATTTTTTCATTGGAGGCATTCCTACAACCATATCTGTATTGGTATCCATTAATGTGTTCATAAAATTCAATACCATAGATTCTCGCGTTTTAAGCTCTCCTAAACAATTTTTAAATTTTTTATCAGAAAATGATAAGCCATATGTAGCGATCTCTACTCTTATATCTTCTGGCGGTTTTTCTCTGAGTTTGTCATATAACACGTCATTTAAAAAACTCATCAATTCTACTGAATTTAAAAAAATCATATTTCTACCTCACTTAATCTAATCCTCATTTATGTAAAACTCGTTTCCATGTCCGCTGTACCCAAAGCAAAGGCTTCCATCATCACAAATTAATGCCAGTTCTAAGTCGGATAATTGTGTATTATTTTTAATAACCTTATAAATAGAATGATACATACCCGGTGTACAATCTAAGACAATGTCATAATCATCAAGATTATCAACTTTATATCTTGAAATTCTGTATTTTTCCTTTAATTCGTTATAAATCGTACTGTTCATGATTGACTTTTCTCTCTCATTTTCAGTAAAGGCATATGCTGGATAAATTCTCTTTTCAATCTCCATATTATTTTTCTCCTACCTCACTAAATCCTTTGTTTTAACAGATATCCCTTTAAATTTCCCGGTGCGACAATACTCTGCGGTATCAAAAAAACAAATGCATCCATCGTCTTTTTTTTCAAGTGCTATGCTTACACCATTGCTTACCAGTGTATTTTTTAACAACGTCAGTACCACTTGTATCTCCTGCTTGGTCTCCTCTGTCATTTCAACTGCGCCCTCCCGAATTTATTACTTTTTCAATGATTTCTTCCCGTAACTGCTCTGCTATATGGTCCCGAACCGATTCCTCTGGGAATGCGATCTGATACGTCCGTTCCTTGATGCGGTTCGTGATCCGGTCATCATACTGCAACGTCTCCAACGGATCATTGCTCGTAAAAATAGTCACTTTTCGGTTTATGTAACGCTCATTGATGATTTGATACATCTTGTCGTTGATCCAGTCCGCTGGTCTCTCCACTCCGAAATCATCAATCACAAGGATGTCTGTGGTGTAGAGCGCGTCCAAAAGCTGATTCTCACTGCATTCTGTATCTCTCCGCCATGTATTCTTAATCTCTTGCAGGATGGTCAGTGACACTGCAAACTTCACTGCATAGTTTTTCATCAGCTCATTTGCAATCCCGGCAGCAATCCTCGTCTTGCCGCTTCCCTTTGTCCTCGACCAGATATACAATCCCATGCCTCTTTCCTTCTGGCTCTCGAAATCATCCAGATATGTTTTTATGATTTTACAGGCATCTGACACCATCTTTTTACTTTCCTGCTTCCTGTACACATCCATTCGAAACGATCTCAGATCCATCCCACGGAATGCCTCCGGTATATCTGCGAATCGCAACCGCCTTGACATGACCGCTTTCTCACGGCATTTACACGGTACTGCTATTTCAACTCCGTCTTTTATTTTCAAAATCCACTCCCGACCTTCGCAAATTGGACACACATCAGAATCCTTGGAAGTCTCCGGTGTCTCCGCATTCCTGCATAAGTTCGTTGAGTGATTTTTCATGCGTTCCAGTATCTCTTCCAACTGATCCATCGTTCTCTCCTTTCAGATACTGCATAAACAAATTTTCTTTCAAAAAATTCTCTGCATTTTTAATATAACGATCAGGTGTCCTTTTCTTTTGACAATCAACAGCGTAATTTTGTGCAGCCACTATCAGATCATCTTCCGGTACACCAGCCAGTACCACATTGCAGTATTCTGTTTCAACAAGACAGCCAGTACACCGTTTCGGATAGGCCGCGGCAAACTCTCCGAATTTTTCCACGGGGGATATAGGGGGTGTGTTTCTTCCCTTCTTTCCTTCTTTCTTTTCTTCTATTGTTGTCGTTAGTTTGTCGTTAGTTTGTCGCTTGTATGTCGGTTGCTTGTCATTCTGCTTGTCGGTTGTCTGGTATAAATCGTACTTAACTACTGTAAATACGCTAAATTTGTTTGTCGTTTTGCTTGTCACTTCGCCTGTCTTTTTCAAATGCGAAATTGCTGTGCGAATTTCACGGTCTGTAAGACCTGTTTCGCCCGACAGTTTCCCGATGGACGAGACAAACGATCCGCGTGGAATCGTTGTCCCTTTGAAATTTCCATCCTTCCAATTGGCTTTCAGCAACATATGGATAAACAGCCGGGTTGTATTAATGTCTGTGTACCACTCCCACTCCAGAAGTCCACGGCTCAGTTTTATGTAGTTGCCATCCACCAGATCACCCCGTTTCCAATTCCGATATTGTCACTTCTGTACGAGGATGCCATTTATCTACATCCACATAACTCCCATCAGTGGAAACAATGATTTTACAGTTATCATCCTTAAGGATCTCGTAATGTACCAGAATGTCATGCAATGCCTCATGCAAATTTGTCAGATCAACTCTTCGTCCAGTTGGCATATAATAAACAGCTTTTACATTCACCGGGCTTTCAATAGTCTTTATGTCCGGCATGTATGCCCTGCACTCTTTCTCATACTTCGTGTACGCTTCGGATGGGATGATAAATGGTCTGCCGCTCCCGGTAAATACAATCCTCTGGCTATTCTTTTTTGTGATCGGTTTCAAAGGTATTGTAAATTTATACTCCATCGACATCCTCCAGATTCAGTTGCGCATTACTGTCTTTGATTTCTTCTGCCAGTACATACGGTGGTTCATAGTTTCTTACGATCTCAATAGCGATATTTTTCTGATTTCTGTGGATGCAGTTATATTTGCTTACCTCGAACTGTCTTTTTAATTCCCGGTAAATATCTGAATACACCTTTCCACGGATGGAGCTGTCATGATATGCATTGCTGTTCTTACCGCCCAGGCAATCAATCACCCGCTTATTTACTTCCGCTTTCACATCATCTGCGTCCGATGGGAGCAACGGCAACGTTTCCTTGAAATCCTGCAAATCTCTGTTGATTGCATCCACTTTACTGTCTACTTCTTTGAGAGCTGCAAACTCCATTTCCAAAAGCTGCATTGGAGACTTCGGTTTCTGAATAACATCTTCCATCTCATGAAAACGATTGATGTAGCGTGCCGTGAACTCTGTTCCTTTAATTCCTGTCAGTTTATGGGCGATGAACTCGCAGCCTTTCTTGGTAATGTCATAACATGGTAATGTCTTATTTTGCTCTGTTTTATATGTATTTTCTTTAAAGAAATCGGTGGGCTCAATTTTGAGCTCTCCTAATTCCTTTACATAAGAACGTACATCTCTCATTAAATTTTTATGTTCTTTTTCCACCATCTCCGCAACCTCAACTGAGGTAATTGTTTTCTGTTCTAAATTCAAAACTTCTCCTTTCTCCCGGTACATGACAGCACCGGGAAATCATGGCTTCCAACAATCGTGATATATCATTTTCTGCATGAATAGGTTTCTTTCTGCCATTTGGCAAGGTGTTTCAACCCTATAAATCCTTTACAACAATTCCATAGACCTTATACATCTCTCTGAACCGGATCACTCCAAGGCTGTGTGCCAGTGTGTGGTGTTCTCTGCATAAACAGATTTTTTTATAACTGGAATCATCTACTTTTGTTCTGTCATTACCCATTCCGATTGCATCCTCGTGATGAATCTCTCCATCTTTTCCGCAGATCGCACATTTTTTATGTACCAGACAGTAGTAAAGGTATCTTCCTATATCATCTGTGCGCTCTATTGCATTTCCAGAAAGTGGTATCCCCCATTCCAAGCAAAATTCAATCAGAAAGCTAATAAAGTCTCTTGCTGTATCCATTGAACAATTTGAAAGACTGATATGTTCTACTCCTGTTCGCACTGTATATTCATTCTTAAGTCTTTCTTTCGCTTCTTCTGGTAGATATCCTGTCCAGTCTGCGATATCCCCTATCGTGGCATATGCCTTTTTTCTCTGTTCTGCCGAAATATGTCTACCGTCATCAAACCTAATCTCAGCATTTGATATTTTCTTACGCTGCAACATATCTCCGATCTGCATACCAGGTACAGAAATAATAAGATCCGTGCCACTTTGTGTTTCTTTGTATTTGCTTATTTTTACAAGCGCGTGCATTATGCATCACCCTTTTTTCCGGCATTTGCTGCAATCGTGACTTCAAGTTTTCTCATGCATTTATTCCACTGATTAATATCAAGTTCCTGTAATGTATTTACATGAAACAGCTCAACAATTGTATCCATTGATACATCCGCTTCTTTCAGTTTTCCGAGTAGAACCTGATATTTCACATCATCAATTTTCTGAGACGGATATTGTTTAAATACAATGTTCATCTCCTGATCTACAATTTCCAATTCATCAATTTTGCCATCTGAGGAATATTTAATAAGATTTACAAAAAACTTATCTCTTGTAGAAGATTTTCCATTATTGTCTGTTTTAATATGACAATTGGCTGCCGGAATCCATATAAAAGGTGCCGTGTATAATTCTCTTCCAATTCCATGCTTTACACATGCCCTCTTAAATGCATCCGATGCTCGTCCCTTTTCTTTTGCTGTATAAGATGCAGTTCCTACATCCTCTTTAGAAATCCACATCTTCTTTTCGTTGTCCCATGCAGAAATAATGCAATATAAATCTCCATCGATTACTTCATATCTGTCCTGCCATCCGAGCGCTCCATATTTTTCATCAAGCCTTTTTTGTCCATCTCTGGAAGTGACATACAACAGCAAAGACAATCCTTTTTCTGAAATCTGCTGAACTCTGCAACTGATTTCATTTGCATTTAAAAAATTATTTTCCATTATCTTGCCTCTCAATCTTCGATATAAACTCTCATATCATCCAGGCAGCTATCGCAATAATAATCTCCTCTAATCTGTACTGCTGTATCATCCTGGATATGTTCACCGCAACATATACATTTTGGTCTACGCTCAAGCCATTCGCCTTGACTCCGATCTCTGTCTTTCCACAAATCGTAACTATCATTCATATCTGTGAGAAAATCCCTCCCCATCATCGTCTGTGTTGGTAATCAGCTTCCTTGTGCCATACACGAATTCACCATGAATACTTCCGTCGGTATGCCATGAGACTTCACCGGCTTCTATGCCTAAATCTTCCAGTGTTCTTTCAAATTCTGCCAGTGCATCCTTGAGTATTCCTAAATCCTTCCATGTCAAACTAGGCACTGCCATTTAAAAATTCCTCCATTTCCATCTGTTTAAAATCTGTAGATAAAACCATGTATCTGACAGCTTTCTCTTGCTGTTGCTTCATGTACTGCTCGTCCCGGCATTCTTCACACATGTTTCCTTCGCCGGGATCTAAACTGCATCCACAGATTCTGCATTTTCTATAAAACATAAAATCAAGCTTTCCAATATTCAGTTTTCGTGTTACAATAAACGCAGAAATACTTTTGTATTTCCACGGTTAAATAGCACCTGTACTCGCCAAAGTTATCAGGGTGCTATTTTTTTGTCCTCAAATTCTCCAAGGAACTCTACATCAGCGTCAAGCTTGTCTCTCCGGCGTCTATCATAAAAGTACGCTTTCCGCTTTTCTTCTCTTTTGCTATCAACATACATGATTGCCAATCCAGCAAACGCAACCAGAGCACCTAGCGCAATCGCAATTATTAATAAAATGTAATAAACGCCGTCCGCATCCATCATTCCACCCAGAAACATGATTCCAAGTCCAATAGATATAAAAACATATGCTACATTTTTCATGATGCATTGTCCTTGACCACAAGCTTAATTCCTTCCTGTCTTTCGTAAATCTCTAACAGAATGTCTATGATCTTGGCTTTCCTCTCTGGTGTAATTTCCATGTCTGCTTTGTTCATAGGAATCTCCTTTCTCATTATTTAACGCTCCCACACATGGCAATCTGCTTGTCAACTTCCGACTGTTTCTTTGAGATTGCCATACCATCCGCAACACCGAGAATATAGTTGAAGTTTTCTTTGTCCAGCTGCGATACTGTTTCAGCTAGTCTTGTAAGGGATTCTTTCTGTTTTTCACTCATCTGCTCACTTCCTTTCGTGTTTGTATTACCTTGTGTGATTATAATATCATACTTAGTTGGTCTTGTCAAACATTTTTTTGATTTTTTATTTGACATTGTGTGATTTTTGTATTATTATACTAGTGGGAGGTGATAATAAGTGTATGAGCAAATAAAACAGTTGAGAAAATCGCTTGGAATGTCACAAGAAAAGTTTGCTAAAGAAATTGGTTTAACTAAAAATTTCATATCTTTAGTAGAAACTGGTCAAAGAAATCTATCAACCCAATCGATTAAACTTATTTGTCAATTGTTTAATGTTGATGTGGAATGGCTAGAGACTGGAAAAGGCGAAATGTTCATTCAAAAGACCGAGAATGAAAAGATAGCTGAATTTCTTGCAGATGTACTGAAAGCCGGGGAAAAAGACCAGAGGTACAGATTCATAGCCGCTATCTCAGAACTTGATGAAAACGACTGGAACACAATCCAGAAGCTGGCAGAAAAGCTTGTGAAGAAGTAAAGAAAAAGACAAGGGCAATGCGCAAACCCTTGTCTTTTTCTTTTATCTTAAAAACCTCTTTATGAATGCATATATGGTTCGGAGATCATCCTCGTCCATGCACTTCTCTATTAATTCTATTATTTTCTCTTTAAGCTCTCCCATATCCAATACCACCTTTCTATTTGATACATAAAGTATACGAACGCATGTTCGAAAAGTCAATAACGCATCCATTTGTTTTTATCCTAAACTTTTATTTTGCAAAAAAATGTCATAAAAAAATGACAAAAATGTATTGTTTTATAATCATTTTGCTTTATAATTGTAGTATCAAAAGAAAGGGGAGTTCAAAATCATGAACGAATCAAAAGATACTAAGGTATGTAAACACTGTCAATCAGAAATTCCTAAGAAAGCAAAGATATGTCCAGTATGCAAAAAGAAACAAGGTTTACCGAAATGGGCGATTGTTTTAATTGTTATCCTGGTTCTTGGAGCTATCGGTTCTGCTTCTGGTGGAAATTCCGACAATTCAGAAACTACTACCAATTCAAAATCATCAAGCACAAACGAAACTCAAGATTCAACACCAGAGGTAAAGGAAGTTGAGACCGAATCAGAGCCAGAAATTGAATATACTGCGGTTGATGTAAGCACCATGATGGATGATTTGAAAAACAATGCAATGAAAGCAGAAGATACTTACAATGACAAATACTTAGAAATTACTGGTCGATTAGATGTTATTGATAGCAACGGTAAGTATATCGGGGTATTCTCTCAGACAGACAAATTTGCAATTGTTGGTGTCCAATGCTATATAAAAGATGATGATGTAAAAGCAAAAGTAATGGAAATGTCTAAAGACGATACTGTGACGCTCAAAGTTCATATTAAAAACGTTGGGGAAGTTATGGGGTACTCCGCAGATATTATAGAAATAGAATAGTATACAGTCCCTCTATTAAATGAGGGACTTTTTTTAAAGGGAGTTAAAAATGAACATAGCAATTTATCCAAGGAAATCAAAAAAAGATGATAATTCAGAATCAATGGAACAACAAATAGACGATTGTAGAAAGTACATTAATAAAACTTACCCTAATGCAAATATAATCGTTTATTCTGGTGATTATGCAATCACAGGGCATAGCACGGCAAAAAGAAAGGACTTTCAGCGCATGATGGATGATGTCAGAGCTGGAAGAATCAATGCAGTTGTTATTATGAGATACGATCGTATAGCAAGAAATATGAGAGATTTCTGTAACCTATATCATGACATGGAAAGCGCAGGATGCAACTTGATATCAGTAAGTCAGCAGATCGATACTTCCACGCCATACGGAAAGAACTTCATGTACCAGATGGCAAACATGGCAGAATTAGAATGGGCGGTTATATCTGAGCGATACAAAGACACCGCAGCTTATAAAATCCGTGAAGGGAAAGCTTACACTGGTAGATTGCCTATAGGATTCAAAATAGAGAAAATAGATGGTGTAAAGAAAGTCGTACATGATAATGAGGAACAGACAAGAGCTATATTTGATTATTTATTGGCAACCAAAAGCAAGAGAGGCACTGTTTTATGGGTACGTGAAAATTTAATTCCAGACTTCACACGTCACAAATTAGACTCAATGATCAAGTCAGATTTATATATTGGGAAAGTAAGGGAAAATGAAAATTTCTGCGAACCTTATTTTACAAAAGAGCAAATGGAAGAAATAAGAAGTGTCAATCAGATAAAATACGCTCCGTCCGGTCATATATATTTATTTAGTGGATTATTCCGTTGTCCTATATGTGGCAGAAAAATGTCAAGTTTTTACAGCATAGACAGGAAGACCAAAAAGCACCGGCAATATCAACGATGCTGGTTTGGTGGAAATGAAAAATTGCACAAAACAAAATTAGTATCAGAAGCAAAAACAGAAAAATATCTTCTTGAAAATATTGATACAGCATTAAAAAATCTTGAATTTGATGTAAAAAAAGAAGAAAGTAAACCAAAGCGCAATTTGAATAAGAAACTTACTGATGCAATAGGGGAGCGTGACAGACTGAATTATCTTTTTGAAAAAGGAAGAATTGATATTCCAGAATACGAAAAGAAATACAGTATATTGTCCGGGAAAATAAATTCAATAAGCGAAGAATTATCCAATAACAAGGTTGTAAAAATTGAAGAATTTAAAAAGCAGATACCTTCAGACTGGAGAGTCCTTTACGAACAACTAGATCAAAAAGGAAAACAAGAATTTTGGCATAGAATAATAAAAGAAATTTATTTGAATGAAGCCTTTGAAATTACTGGCTTTATATTTTATATCTAGGACTTGTACTAAGTAACTATTTCCTAGCGGGAATCTGAATTGTTTTTCTGCGCTGGCAAAATGACTTGAGGTCATGGTCACGACGTGATCCGCATAGCCGGCCGCTACACACATTGCACCGAGAGACAGCGATTCCCCACAGGTACTGCAGGCTCCGTAAAGTCCAAAGAGCGGTACCTGAAAATCCAGCACCCCAAACGAGGTCGCCATGGTCTGCCCCAAAAGATCGCCTGCGAAAAGATACCGGATGTCCTCTTTTTTTAATCCGGCTCTGCCGACCGCCATGGTGAAAGCTTCTTTCTGCAGCGTGCTCTCTGCCTCCTCCCATGTATTCTGACCAAATTTATCGTCCTCACCGATCACATCAAAATGACCTGCCAGAGGTCCCTCTCCCTCCTTTTTTCCAACAATATTTGCCGTGCTGATAATAAAAGGAGCCTCTGTAAAACAGAGGCTCTGTTTTCCCTTCTGCATACTCGTATCCACACTTTCTTTTTCTTTTAGTATGGATCAGGGAAGTTTTTCTTATTCTCTTTTTCATCATTTTCTTATCGTTTTTGCAATCGCTTCCGGTGATAACTGTAAAAAAACACAAAGCTCTAAAAACTCTTCGGCAAGCAGAGGTTCTTTATAATCCGGATGCAGTTTTTCTTCCGGAACTTGTGTCTGTTCTGAGATCTCAGATGCTGAAATTCCTTTTTCCTGCATATAAGCAAGGATATATTCTGTCACTCTGGATTTATTCATGCGCTCCACTCCTTTTCTCATGTGTTCTTCCCGATATATGCAGACCTCATCATGCAAGCATGTTCGGTCTACATATTCTCGATTGGCACCGCTCATTGCTTACGCACATTATATTCTTATAATTCAAGACTTTCAACCATATTTTCCCATATAATCAGAATTAATTGACGGTCTAAAATATGTGAGATATGATAACCATAATAACTTTTTAAATTTCAGAAACAGGGGATTTTTATGCGAAATGAATTAATTCCAAAGGTGTTAAAAGAATATAGAAAACGAAATCATTACTCAGTGAAAGACGTATCGATCAGGCTGATGGAACATGATATTGATGTTGCACCGAAGACGATTTATGGCTGGGAAAGCGGACAGGCACAGCCGACGGCGGACACACTGCTCTTACTGTGCGAGATATACAAAATCCCGGACATCCTGAACTCCTTCGGTTACGACCAGCCCGATGATCCGGCAGCTTCCCTGACTTATCATGAGCGTGAGATCATCTACGCCTACCGCAACCGCCCTGAGTTACAGCATGCGGTTGACATTCTGCTCGGATGTGATTAGGTATTTTGTTTCCTGTGATACAATCTGATCTGTGCGATGTATAAATAAAAAAGAGGTTTTTCTGTAGAAATATCTGTTTTCAGGATTTTTGCAGGAAAACTTTTTTTATGTGCTCTTTCCCCGGCTTCTTACAAATCCAGACAGGCACACGGCTGTTTCCGTGTATATCATTTTATTTTCACAGGTTGCAACTTTGCTTTAAGAAGTATAGAATAGAAGATACTCTGCGGTTTTATGGTAGTTCCGTAAAACCGTTTACCGCAGGACATTATTAAGGGAGATTTATTTATGAACGCTTTCCAATTTATCTTTCAGTATATCAAACGGCATAAAATCCAGTATACGCTTGGTATCATCACGCTTTTTGTGGTAGACTTTGCCAATATTTTTATTCCGAAACTTACCGGTGTCATCACCGACGGACTCACCGCCCACAGCCTTGACTGGAGCGGAGTCAGATTAAATCTGCTTTACCTTTTTCTGCTTGGACTGCTGCTTGCGGTCGGCCGTTTTTTCTGGCGTTACTTCCTCTTTGGTGCTTCCCGCTCTATTGAGAAGGAACTGCGCAATGATATGTTTGCCCACCTCGAAAAAATGGATGTGGAATATTACAACGAGCACAAGACCGGTGACCTGATGACACGTTTTACGAGTGACTTAAACGCGATCCGTATGGCGATCGGACCTGCCGTCATCTGCGTGTTTGACGCTTCTGTCATGACCATTATGGTCATTTTCCAGATGATGTATTATGTCAGCGTGAAGCTCACACTGATCGCAGTCATCCCAATGCTTTTCATTTTATTTGGCGAGATTTATTATGGAAAAATCATCCGTCCGCGCTTTACTGCAAGGCAGGAGGCGGTTTCCGATCTCACCGACTACGTGCAGGAAAGCTTTTCCGGTATCCGTGTCATCAAGGCGTTTGTCCGTGAGAAGGCACAGCGTTACCACTTTTTAAAAGAAAACGAAAACACCATGGAAAAGAACTTAAGCATTGCAAAGATCCAGTCGATCGTCATTCCGCTTCTGGATGTCATCATCGGGCTTTCCTCGCTGCTTACGCTCATTTACGGCGGCTATCTTGCGCTGGTCGGGGACATCACGCTTGGACGCTTTGTCGCTTTTAACCAGTATATTAACATGCTTGTCTGGCCGATGTTAGCCTGCGGAGATTCCGTCAATATGTTTTCGCAGGGTGCTGCCTCCATCCGAAGGATCCAGGAGATTTTCAAAGAACAGCCTGCCATTGCAGACACCGACAAAACAAAGGATGTGGACGACATTAAGGGCGAAATTGATTTTCATCACCTTACCTTCATCCACCGCGGTCACAGCGAACCGACTTTAAACGACATCACCCTGCATGTGCCGGCAGGAACAACGCTTGCGATCATCGGGCGCACCGGAAATGGGAAATCCACACTGGTAAATCTCCTGCTGCACCTTTACAACACGAAACCGGGCATGCTTTTCATTGATGGAAAGGACATTAACACCATTCCTTTAAAAACACTGCGTGAAAATATCGGATACGTTCCGCAGGATAACTTCCTGTTCTCGGACACATTGAAATCCAATATCGCATTTGGCGCTGAAAATGAGGATATGGAAGCTATCCAGTCCGCAACACGCGCTGCCTGCATCCATGAAAATATTGTCCAGTTCCCGGACGGTTATGAGACAATTGTAGGTGAGCGCGGTGTCACCTTATCCGGCGGTCAGAAACAGCGGAGCTCCATTGCCAGGGCTCTGATGAAAAATGCACCGATCCTGATTTTAGACGATGCCCTCTCCGCTGTCGATACCGACACCGAGGAACACATTTTAACCAATTTAAAGAAAAACCGGGAAGGAAAGACGACCATTCTCATTGCGCACCGCATCTCGACGATCCAGAATGCAGATATCATTATGGTGTTAGAGGACGGCACTGCCGCCGAGATTGGAAATCACGATTCCCTTATGGCAAAACACGGGATTTATTACGATATGTTTGAAAAACAGCAGTTAGAAGCCATCCACGGTGAAGCCGGAAAAGCGCTCATCAGACAGAATCATCCAGCTGCAAAAACAGGAAAGGAGGACGCATAACTATGAAACGTTTACTGGCCTATTTAAAACCGCACAAATGGGTTATGACTGCTGCGACAGTCCTCGTCCTCTTTATCATCGTGGTAGAACTTTACCGCCCGATCGTCATCGGTGATGCGATCGATGATTATATCAACGGCTATTACGCACCGTACATCGAAACCACTGCGGATGCGCCGGGTGCTGTTCCTTATCATGACACTTACCTGACAAGAGATTTTGAAGCGGCAGACGGACAGAATTACGATCAGATTCTTCTATATAATAATCAATATTATATGGCAGAAAATCTTTCATCCGAAGAATGTGATGCATTAAAAAATGCAGATGCCGCCACACTTTCATCTTATGTAAACCAAAGTGCAACGCCTCTCACAAGGGACGACTTAAAAGATTTGCGGCATTATGATTTTGCCGGCATTTTGAAAGCGGCCGCCCTCTATCTGCTGCTTCTGCTCACCGGATTTGTCTTAAATGCATTAGACACCTGGATTTTGCAGAAAATGGGACAGGAGATCATTTACCAGATGCGTGAGGAGGTATTTACCCACATTCACAGCTTATCGTTAAACTTTTTCAACAATACGCCTGTGGGAAAACTTGTCACCCGTGTCTCCAACGACACCGAAGCGGTCAATGAACTTTTCTCCACCATTTTGGTAAAACTCTTTAAAAACATTGTAAAAATTATCGGATATGCCGTTGTCATGCTCTCCATTAATGTAAAAATGGCTCTCGTATCCTTTGCACTGCTACCGCTTGTCACAATGCTGACCTTCTTTTTCCGCTTTATGTCAAGGAAGGCATACGAGCTTACAAGAAACCGCATTACCGACTTAAACACATTTTTATCGGAACACCTCTCCGGCATGAAGCTCATCCAGATTTTTGCAAGGGAAGAGGAAAAATATGCACAGTTTGAAAAGAAATCCGAAGATTTATACAAGGCAAACTGGCGTGAGGTTATGACATTTGCGATTTTTCGTCCATCCATTTATCTGGTGTCCGTGCTTGCCATGATGCTTGTGATTGGAACCGGAAGTGCCGGGGTGTTAAACCAGACGCTCTCGCTCGGAACGCTGTTTATTTTTATCACCTATATTTCCTCGTTTTTTGATCCGATCCAGGAACTTGCGGAACAGTTTGGTACATTGCAGTCCTCTCTCGCCTCTGCCGGAAAAATTTTCTCCATTTTAGACGAGAAACCGGACATTGTAAAACCAACGCACCCGGTTGAAGTCAACATCAAAGGACGCATCGAATTCCGTCATGTATGGTTCGCCTACGAGAAGGACGATTATATTTTAAAAGACATCAGTTTCGTCATCGAACCGGGCGAAAAAGTTGCATTTGTCGGTGCTACCGGAGCTGGAAAATCTTCCATCTTAAATCTGATCGGACGATACTTTGACATCCAGAAAGGTGAGATTTTGATCGACGGCGTCAACATCAAAGACATCGACACTGATGTGCTGCGCGCCGCGATCGGGCAGGTACAGCAGGATGTATTTATTTTTACCGGGGATATTAAGAGCAATATTTCACTGGACAATGAGAATATTTCCATTGAGGACGTGAAACGTGCCGCAGAGATCGTGCACGCGGATTCCTTTATCGAAAAAATGCCGGGCGGCTATGATGCCCCTGTCACAGAGCGCGGAAGCACCTTATCCGCCGGACAGAGGCAGTTACTCTCCTTTGCGAGAACCCTGGCTTACGATCCGACCATCCTTGTCTTAGACGAGGCAACTGCCAATATCGACACGGAGACCGAGGCTCTTATCACAAGTGCTCTGGCAAAACTCATGGAGGGCAGAACTACGATCATGGTTGCACACAGACTTTCCACGATCCAGCATGCCGACAAGATCATTGTCATGCATCAGGGACAGATCAAGGAAGCCGGCACCCATCAGGAACTTCTCGCCCAGAACGGACTGTACCGGAAATTGTACGATCTGCAGCTTGTGGAAGCGTAGCAGTTCAATTTTTGTAACGACAGTTTATATGTCCGCCCCGGGAGCATGAACATCCGAGCCGGCATAAAAAACGTTGTGAAAATTGCGTAAATTTGTAAATGCTGCTTTTAAGCTTAAAGTTTGTGTACATTCCCAAATGGACTGTCGCGAAAGATTGTACGCCTATGAAATTCTTTCTGCTCATGAATCTAGCGTAAGTAAATACAGCCTCCCAGCATTGGTTATTCAGTGCAAAAATCAAATGTAAACGAATGATTTTTGCACTGTCTTCTGCTGGGAGGCTGTATTAACTTACACACGATTCAATCGCGAAGAAAGAATTTCATAGACGCACAATCTTTTGTGACTGTCCATTTGTTGAATGAACACAGACAATCAAAGAAGCTTAAAAGCAGCATTGACAAATTAGCAATTTGATACCGTTTTTTATGCCGGCTCGGATGTTCATGCTCCCGGGGCGGACATATCTACACTCCCTCAAAAATTGAGCTGCTATCGCTTCCATGTAGAATCCCGCACTACAATTTCCGGTTCCACGCGGATATGAAGTTCCTGCTCGGTGAGTTCTTCGCCTAGGATGAGCCGGAGCAAAAGTTCTGCCGCCATACTGCCAAGCTTATCCTGCGGATGGGAAATGGTCGTGATCGGGATGTGATTATTTTTTGCGAGCAGCGAATTGTCAAACCCTGTGACAGAGACGTCGCGTGGTACTTTTTTGCCAAATTCACGCAGCGTGCGGATGACCTCCACCGCAACCTGATCGTTGTAGCAGACCACCGCATCCATCGGTGTCTCTGCCTGAATCGCGCCACTGATCGTCTCCCGCGGTTTCACTTCCCGATCCTCGGTGTAAAACCACGTCACCGAATCCGGATCGTACAACATCCCTGCCTCCTGCAGCGCCCTCACATACCCTTTATGTCTCGCCTGTCCCTGCACATCATCTGCTTTAAAAATACCGTGAATATTTTTATGTCCGAGTTCGATCAGATATTTTGTGATCAGGTATCCGCCTTTCATGTCATCCATCAGCACGTAAGGTTTTTTCTTCATCTGCTCAAAATATCCCTGAATAAACACATAGGGGATTCCATACTCATCCATCTGGTCGTAAAGACTTGTATGCCTGCAGGAGATCTGGGTTTTGCTCGGCTCGATGATGAGTCCGTCAATATCCTTTGACAACAGCTCCTCCATGCACCGCGCCTCCGCAGCTCTTGAGTTTCTCGTCGTCTTTAACATAATACTGTATCCATTTGCAGTGAGCACCTGCTCGATTCCCTGAATCAGCCTCGGAAAAATATAATCGGACAGATACGTCGTCACCACCGCGATATTTTTGGATGTCCGCGTGTGGATCGTCCGCTCTGACACAAACGTTCCTCTGCCATGCTCTGCATAGAGATATCCTTCTTCCGTCAGTTTCCCGATCGCTTTCCGCACCGTCTGCCTGCTGATATGATACTGCGCTGCAAACATGTTTTCCGAAGGAATTTTATCCCCTGCCTTCCACTCGCTGTGGACGATCTTTGCTTTGATATCTTCTTTTAAACGTGAAAATTTCGGCTCTTTCATCGTATCTCCTATCTCTTTTTCCTTTATATCTTTCACTTTTGATGCTTCCATAAAAACAGCATGGCACAACTTGTATCGTTTGTAAAGCAAAATTATACAACTTATTTTTATATAAAATGCTGATTTTACGCCTTTTTTATTTCTGATTAAATAGATCAAAAAACAACTTGTACACATCTATATACAAGTTATACACTAAAACAGCAGGATGTATATTACATAAACATTCACAATTTATCAGACGAGGAGAAGAAAGATGAAATTACAGAAAAATTATAAGTTTTGGTTCTGCACAGGTTCACAGGATTTATATGGGGATGAATGCCTTGCACATGTTGCAGCCCACTCAAAAGAAATCGTAGCCGCTTTAAATGCTTCCGGCGTTTTGCCTTATGAAGTGGTATGGAAACCAACTCTGATCACCAATGAACTGATCCGCAAAACATTCAACGAGGCCAATATCGATGAGGAATGTGCCGGTGTCATCACCTGGATGCATACTTTCTCCCCTGCCAAATCCTGGATCTTAGGTTTACAGGAATTACGAAAACCATTACTTCATTTACATACACAGTACAACGTGGAGATTCCATATGACACCATCGACATGGACTTCATGAACGAAAATCAGGCCGCTCACGGCGACCGCGAGTACGGACATATCGTGACACGTATGAGAATCCCAAGAAAAGTCGTTGTCGGCCACTGGTCTGAGAAAGACGTTCAGGAAAAAATTGCCGCATGGCAGCGCACCGCAATCGGTATCATCGAGAGCAGCCACATCCGTGTCATGCGTGTTGCTGACAACATGAGAAACGTAGCCGTCACCGAGGGCGACAAAGTAGAAGCCCAGTTAAAATTTGGCTGGGAAGTAGACGCTTATCCGGTCAATGAGATTGCAGAATCTGTCGCTGCTGTTTCGGAATCTGATACCAATGAATTAGTAGACGAATATTACGACAAATACGAAATTTTACTTGAGGGCAGAGACCCTGCAGAATTCAAACGTCACGTGGCTGTCCAGGCTCAGATTGAATTAGGCTTTGAGCGTTTTCTGGAAGAAAAAAATTATCAGGCGATCGTCACACACTTTGGTGACCTCGGCGCATTAAAGCAGCTTCCTGGTCTTGCGATCCAGCGGTTAATGGAAAAAGGCTACGGCTTTGGTGCCGAAGGTGACTGGAAAGTTGCAGCGATGGTTCGTCTGATGAAGCTTATGACTGCCGGAATGAAAGACGCAAA
>ERZ773225.805-NODE-805-length-42823-cov-4.035003_pt1 | contig 42823 bp, 41 predicted proteins | sample MGYA00580993_ERZ773225 | MGnify/ENA primary metagenome ERZ773225 (study PRJEB29015, sample SAMEA2737748) | human gut metagenome | biome: human gut; feature: human-associated habitat; material: faeces | place: China | collected 2012 ...
CTATGAATGCCTGTCGATGGAAAACTATGAAGGCGTGCATATTCGCCAGTATCGCGTAACGCTGGAGAGATAAGCAACATGTTGAATGACAACCCTTTTCCTGCTCTATGGCAACGTATGCTGGCACGAGGCTGGCAGCCGCTAACCGCGCCCGAACTGGATGACTGGATAACCCACGTTCGCGACGGTGTGGTGTTACTCAGTAGCGATCCCCGCCGTACACCGGAAGTCAGCGATAATCCGGTGATGATTGCCGAGTTGCTCCGCGAGTTTCCCCAGTTTGACTGGCACATCGCCATGGCGGATCTCGAGCATAGCGAGGCGATTGGCGATCGTTTTGGCGTATTCCGCTTCCCGGCCACACTGGTGTTTATCCACGGCGAACTGAGCGGCATTCTCAGCGGCATCCACCCGTGGGCCGATCTGCTCAACCTGATGCGCCCCTTAGTTGAACCACGCACGCCGCCGGAGTCTGAACGATGAGCGACACTTTTTTTCATCTGCTGGGGCCGGGAACGCAGCCGGACGATGACAGCTTCAGCATGAATCCCTTACCCCTCACCTGCCAGGTCAACAGCGACCCCAGCATGGCATCACTGGAAAACTGCCCGCACAGTCCGGCGGTGATGGCATTGTTAGCCGATGTGCGCCAGCAGCTCAGGAGGCGCATTCCCGCCAAACAGGACGTGCAGGGATGGGATTTATCCGCGCTCAACGCAGACGATCTCACGTTTTTGAATACACTGCTCGGCGAAGGCGAAGTTTCAGTGCGCATCCAGCATGCTGACGGCAGAGCGTGCGAGATCCAGGAGTCGATTTTCTGCGGTATCTGGCGGGTGCGTTGTCAGAATGACAACGGGCAGTGGGAGGAGCATCTGGAAGCAGGCAGCGCGCCGCGGGCGTTGTGGCTGGCGGCAACGTTCAATACACTGCCGGACGACAGCCTGTTGCCCCCGCCGGTGGACGGGCTAATGAATGGCCTGACGCTGGCTCAGGAACTGCTGGCGCACGTGCGCGATCCGGCCTTGCAACCCCATAGCATTAACCTCACACAACTGCCAATTAGCGATGCGGATCACCTGTTTCTTGCTCGGTTATGTGGCGAAGGACACATCCAGATCCGCACTATCGGCTACGGTGAGAGCCAAATCGACGCCACGGCGCTGCGCCATGTCTGGCATGTGCGCTGTCTGGATACCCTGAAAGGGCTTCTGCTCGAAAGTTATGAGATCTGTCCATTACCGGAACTGGTGCAGGCTGCGCCAGAAGATCTTCGCGACTCGCTCCAGCGTCTGGATGAAGTCTGCGGCTGGCTGGCATCCGGTCCACCGGCCTGACCCTCTCTCCCGGCCCGCATGCTTTTATGCTGCGGGTCTGGCGTTTTCTTCCTTATCTATTCACTCTCTAATGCCTGATGGAGTTCGCATGTGGGACGTCATTGACTTATCGCGTTGGCAGTTTGCGCTGACCGCGCTGTACCATTTTCTGTTTGTTCCCCTGACGCTGGGGCTAATTTTTATGCTGGCCATCATGGAAACCATTTATGTGGTGACGGGCAAAACAGTCTACCGCGACATGACGCGTTTCTGGGGCAAGTTATTCGGGATTAACTTTGCGCTCGGCGTGGCAACCGGCCTGACCATGGAGTTTCAGTTCGGTACTAACTGGTCGCTCTATTCTAACTATGTGGGCGATATTTTTGGCGCGCCTCTGGCAATGGAAGCCCTGCTGGCCTTCTTCCTCGAATCCACGTTTGTTGGTCTGTTCTTCTTCGGCTGGCAGCGCTTAACCAAATACCAACACCTGATGGTCACCTGGCTGGTCGCGTTTGGTTCCAATATCTCGGCCCTGTGGATCCTCAACGCCAACGGCTGGATGCAATATCCAACCGGCGCTCACTTTAATATTGATACCCTGCGTATGGAGATGAGCAGCTTTAGCGAGCTGGTCTTTAACCCCATCAGCCAGGTGAAATTTGTGCATACCGTGATGTCCGGTTATGTCACCGGCGCCATGTTTGTGATGTCCATCAGCGCCTGGTATCTGCTGCGTGGTCGCAATCGCGAGTTTGCCATGCGCTCTTTCGCGGTGGGTTCCGTTTTTGGCACGCTGGCTATCCTCGGCACTCTACAACTGGGTGACAGCTCAGCCTATGAGGTTGCCCAACGCCAGCCGGTAAAGCTGGCGGCAATGGAAGGCGAATGGCAAACCGAACCGGCACCCGCGCCCTTTCATGTCATCGCCTGGCCGCAGCAGGAGCAAGAACGTAACGCCTTTGCTGTGAAGATACCGGCTCTGCTGGGCATCCTGGCCACGCACTCTTTAGACACGCCGGTTCCGGGGCTGAAAAATCTGATGGAGGATGCTCTCCCCCGCCTGCAACGAGGTCGGGAAGCGTGGCTGCTGATGCAGGAAATCGCCAAAGGTAACCGCACGCCTCAGGTACTGAACGCTTTTCACGCTGTGGAGAAAGATCTGGGTTACGGCATCCTGCTGGCGAACTACGCGCCTGATATGAACCATGTCACTCCGGAGCAATATCAGGCCGCGCAACGCGGTGCGATCCCGCAAGTAGCACCGGTATTCTGGAGTTTTCGCATCATGATTGCATGCGGTTCACTTCTGCTGCTGGTGATGGCGATTGCTCTGATACAGACCTTACGCTGGCGTATCGACCAGCATCGCTGGGTACTGCACATGACACTGTGGAGCTTGCCGCTACCGTGGATTGCCATTGAAGCGGGCTGGTTTATGACGGAGTTTGGCCGCCAGCCGTGGGCGATTCAGGATATTTTGCCGACCTGGTACGCCCACTCCGCGTTAAGCGCAGGCCAACTGGCCTTCTCCATGGGGCTAATTCTCACGCTTTACACCTTGTTTTTAATTGCCGAAGTCTACCTGATGCAGAAATACGCGCGCCTTGGCCCGGATGCAATGCATAACCAACAACCAGCGCAACAACAGGGATAAAGGAGATAATCATGTTGGATTATGAAACGTTGCGGCTCATCTGGTGGCTGCTGATTGGCATCATCCTGGTGGCATTTATGGTCACCGACGGGTTTGATATGGGGGTTGGCTGCCTGTTGCCGCTGATCGCGCGTAACGATGATGAGCGTCGGGTACTAATCAATAGCGTCGGAGCGCACTGGGAAGGTAACCAGGTGTGGCTCATTCTGGCGGGCGGAGCATTATTCGCGGCCTGGCCACGGGTCTATGCCGCGGCATTTTCAGGGTTTTATGTGGCGATGATTCTGGTGCTGTGCGCCCTTTTCTTTCGCCCGTTGGCCTTTGATTATCGTGGAAAAATAGCCAATGCACGCTGGCGCGCCATGTGGGACACCGGGTTGGTGATTGGCAGTCTGGTCCCTCCAGTTATCTTCGGCGTCGCGTTCGGCAACCTTTTTTTGGGCGTGCCTTTTATCTTCACTCCACAGCTTCATGTGCAATACCTGGGCACCTTCTGGCAGTTACTCTCACCCTTTGCCCTGCTGTGCGGCGCATTAAGCCTGATGCTGGTTATTCTGCAAGGGGGCGTGTGGCTCCAGTTGAAGACCGACGGCATTCTTCACCAACGTGCGCTGTCTGCTACCCGCCGCAGCGCGATGCTGGTCGTGCTCTGCTTTCTGTTAGCCGGTTACTGGCTATGGACGGGGATCGATGGCTATGTGTTGCTAAGCCAGGATCCTAATGGTCCTTCCAACCCGTTATTAAAAGCAGTAACTACCTCGCCGGGCGCGTGGATGGCGCACTTTTATCAGTCACCACTGCTGTTAATTATTCCGCTGCTTGGCATGATTTTCCCGATGCTCGCGATCTATGCCTGCGGACAGCGTCGGGCCGTATGGGGATTTTTGTTTGCTTCACTGGGCCAGGCCTGCGTGATCTTCACCGCTGGAATCACCCTGTTTCCGTTTGTGATGCCTTCAAGCGCGTATCCGCTCTCCAGCCTGACGGTGTGGGACAGCACCTCCAGCCAGATGACACTCAGTATCATGCTGGTTATTGTGCTGATTTTTCTACCGATCGTTCTGCTTTATACCGTGTGGAGTTATTACAAAATGCTCGGGCGCATCAATGTAGAAACGATCCGGCGCCATAACCACGAACTTTATTAGGGAGGACTGTACGATGTGGTATCTGTTTTGGTTTGTCGGCATTCTGCTGATGTGCGGACTCTCCACGCTGGCGCTGGTCTGGCTTGAGTCGCGGCAGAGATAATTCTACACGGGCGCTACGCTTTCTGGCTCCCCGGTTTATTCGGGGAGCTTTTTTATCCCCTTTCCATCAGCTCGCCAAGACGCCTAATCTGCCGTCCCTGATTATCGAAATTACGCTCATCGAGCCACATATCGTAGGCCGGTCGAAGTGACGGGTACTCACCGTCAATGATTGAGTACCATGCGGTATCTCGATTACGCCCCCGCGTGACGACAGCCTGACGAAATATGCCTTCAAAACTGAAGCCAAAGCGCTCCGCCGCCCCACGGGAAGGAGCATTGAGAGCATCGCATTTCCATTCAAAACGGCGATAGCCCAGATCCTCAAAAACGTACTTTAAAAGCAATGAGATGACTTCTGTTGAGATTCGCGAACGTTTCATGCGTACGGAGTAGGAAACATGGCCAACTTCGATCACGCCATTTGAGGGATCAATCCGCATCAGTGCAAACGTACCAACAGGTTTCATACTGGTTAAATCGATCACAGCAAAATGCATCGGATCGGTCTGTTCTTCCATCTTTTTTACATAATCCAGGAAGGTATCGAAGGTCTCAAAAGGCCCGACCGCCAGATATGTCCAGTCACGACAATCGTTTGCTTCGCAGTACGCTTCATACAACTCTTTTGCATGGCGTTCGGCGTTAATACGTTCAAGCTTACAATAGCGACCTGTAATTTGCTGAGCCTGTGGAAAGGGTGCGCCTTTCCAGTCAGACAAAGTCATACCAACGGGTTGATGAAATTGATTAAAGATGCCCGACATATCCATACCTCTTACAAAACAGGGCTAAACCAGCGCAGAGTATGATCAAACTGGACAGTCCAAAAGGACCACAATGCGTGTTTTTAACAGATCCACACTATTTAATTGTACAAAAAACAGGCGCGACATTTTTACACGTAGAAAAAGAAACGTATTTACTGCATTAATGCTAAGAGCTGAATAAATTATAAGTTAAATAACCTGAGCCAGACGGCGAATCCCATCAACAATTGCCTCTACCGGATGATTTGCAAAACCAATCAAAATCCCCTGTCGTGAGACATCGCTCTGGTAATAACGACTTAGTGATAGTATTCCCATCCCTAGTAATCTGGCTTTCTCTTCAACTTCACTCCCAGTCATCCCATTTTGCAACCAACATACGATATGAACGCCTGAGTCTGAAGGTTGAATAATCATTTTATCAGCAAGATAGTATTGAATAGCATTGACCAACGCAGTTCTTCTTTCATAGCATGCTTTGCGAATTCGACGCACATGACTGGCATAGTGCCCCTCCTCAATAAAATTTGCCATCACTGCTTGTTCAAGATAACTGGTACCGAGATCGGAATAATATTTGGTCACCATAATCTGTTCTTGTAAACCCGGCGGAACAACTAAAAAACCTAAACGGAATTCCGGGTACATCATTTTAGAAAATGTTCCGGCATAGATTACGCGTTGATTCTGATCTAATCCTTGCAGAGCTTGTAAAGAACGGTCGGCATAACGGAACTCACTATTATAATCATCTTCAAATATCCATGCCTGATTCGACTTCGCCCATTCCAGCAACTCAAAACGCCGGGATAAACTCAACGTTCCACTTAATGGATATTGATCCGACGGGACGACATAGGCCAGCTTAGCGTCAGGAAAATGATCAATACCATAGCGGACGTTCATTCCTTCGCTATCTACCGGTACCGGCCTCACCATAGCACCAACAGACATGAAGGTTCCGCGGGCGCCTTTGTAACCCGGGTCGTCCAGCCAAACTTCATTTCCTGCCGACAGCAATGCTCGTGCAGTAATGTTCAATGCCTGCTGAATACCATTTACGATGATTATTTGATCTTCGTTACAGTTCACTCCACGCGTTGTTTTAATGTAGCGGCAAACCGCTTTTCTCAAAGGAAGGTACCCGCAAGGATGAGTGTGAGCTCCCAGTTGATGCCGGGATTGTCTCCAGACTCGTTGCAGTAGCTTTCCCCATAACCCATGCGGGAAGAGATCCGTACACCCGACACCAACCGCAAATAGACGGTTCATGCCGCGCCCTTCATACTCATTTGACCATAAATCGCGAGCAGGATTATTTCGGCTGTGAACCTGCTCATCAGGCGATACGACGTCCACCAACGCCATCTCTGGATAGCTATTGCTGATACTCCGATCCGGAATATGATGTGAGACATACGTTCCAGACCCTTTACGAGTCAGGATATACCCTTCATCTAATAGCCGGTCATAACCGGCGATCGCTGAGTTTCGTGAAATTGACATCATTTCGGACAACGCCCTGGTTGACGGCATTTTTGTTCCTGGCGGCAATCGCCCTTCGAGGATGTGATCGCGGAGGATGTGGTAAACCTGCTCCTTAACCGCACCTTTTCCTAAAACAAATCCTTGAAATAAAGGCGCATTGTTTTTCTTCATTGTATTAACCTTTATACTAAAGTGGATCCTATCAATATATCGAAAGTGTCTCTTTACGAGAGTTTATAAAATTCTTAGTATCATCATACTAACACATTACTCGTATAAAATATCAGGATATATATGATTAACATGAATGCCGTTACTATTGAAAGTGCAGAACAAAAAGACTACGCCAGCTGGCTTCCTTTATGGATAAACTATCAAACATTTTACCGCACTATAATTTCAGATGAAGTAACAAAATTAACGTGGGAGCGTTTCTTTACCCCGAGCGAACCTGTTTATTGTGCTGTTGCAAAATATGATGGGAAAATAGTGGGGCTGGTTCATTATCTCTTTCACCGCTCAACCTGGGCAGAATCAAACTATTGCTATCTCGAAGATTTATTTGTTAGCGAAGATGTACGCGGCCAACACATCGGTAAACAACTTATCGAATATGTCCAACAACAAGCCAAAAAACATCACGCGTCAAGATTATACTGGCATACGCATGAAACCAATCTCCGTGGGCAACGTCTGTATGACTGGGTGGCCAAAAAGAGCGGGATGATCGAATATCGTATGTAAGTATAATAATACTCAGGATAGTATTGAATAATTAAATACTAAAAATAAGCCTCTGAGTAGATATACTCAGAGGATGTATCGGTGACAAATCCTCCCAACCTGAATAAGATAAGGAAAAAAACCAGCGATAAGCAAATTCTTAAGTATTAAAAAGGTAAAGAGCCAGCATGGCAACGATAAAAGATGTTGCAGAGTCAGCGGGAGTGTCCACCGCAACAGTTTCACGTGTTATTAATCAAACCGCATGGGTTGAACCCGTGACGCGTGAGCGTGTTGAAAAAGCCATGCGCGAACTGAACTATCATCGCAATGCTGCCGCTATTGCATTAGCGAAACGCAGCGGTGACATGCTCGGGTTATTGACCGGCAATCTTGCCGATCCCTTTTTTGCCAGGCTTGCACGAGGCGTGGAAGAAGTATCACGCCAGCAGCAGTTTCGGCTGATGGTATGCAGCGGCGGTCACGATGAAGGAATGGAGAAATCAGGACTCGATTTCCTGATAAACCAGGGCTGCGAAGCTATTGTGGTCCATGCCAGTAGACTGTCTGAAAAGGAACTGTTGCGATATGCCGCTCATTTTCCTGCCATGGTGGTCGTAAATCGCTATATTGCCGGGATGGCCAATCGCTGCGTGTGGCTGGAAAATAGTCAAGCAGCTAAAACAGCCACGCTACATCTCCTGGAGCAAGGACACCGTTGTATTGCCTGCGTGACAAGTGACTTACCGATTATCGATCGCCGTGAGCGGCTGGAAGGTTATCGCCAGGCGCTGGCTGAATATGGCATTACGCCAGATAAAAATTGGGTGATTAGCGTACCCTTTAATGAAGAAGGTGGCGAACGCGCTGCACATCAGCTGCTTAATTGCGGCATTCCTTTCACCGCAGCGGTGACGTTTAATGATGTGATGGCCGCCGGGATTATGCGCATCCTCCATCAGCAGGGAATTACACTTCCTCAACAGCTTTCGATCGTTGGATTTGATGATGTGGTGATGGCCCGCTATCTCTACCCAGCACTCACAACAATGCATTATCCCGTTGAGCGCATGGCTCGCTGCGCTTCGCAGCTGGCGATACAGCTTTTTAAGGGCGCAACTCAGCGTCCCAGCGTGAATAGTTTCACTGCAGAGCTGGTGATCCGCGATTCTGTTCTTCCCCCCTCTCTCTGAAATCAATGCGTAAATCGTCAAGCCCCTGAGTTGTGATCAACTTCAAATTTAGCGCCCTCATGTAATCGCTTACATGAGGGCCAATGAACGATCACAGTCAGACAAAAGAGTGTTCTCTACTCTTGAGCGACCTTACAGACTGGAGATTCATGAATGAATGCCTCTCAAAATCAGAAAAAAGCACTCTCATTTGGACTGGCAGTGATCCCTATTTTAGCCATGCTACTGCTGTTAATTATTGGCTACGGCATCATGGGGCTACGTATTGAGCCTTTATTGCTTTGTTCTGCTGCAGTCGCCGCTGGCATGGCCTGGTGGCAAGGGTATTGCTGGGAAGACATCATTAATTCGGTGGTGGATAAACTCGCCAAAGCAATGCCGGTTATCATGATTCTTATCTGTGTTGGCGGCCTGATTGGTACATGGATGTTCAGCGGCACCATCCCTTACATGGTGTACTGGGGACTTAAACTCATCAGCCCCGAATACATTCTCATCGCCGCGTTCTTTTTGACCAGCGTCGTATCGGTGTGTACCGGAACCTCCTGGGGTTCCGCCGGAACGGTTGGCGTAGCGCTGATGGGGGTTGCCGCCGGACTGGATGTCTCATTGGCAGCAGCGGCAGGTGCCGTTGTTTCTGGCGCTTACTTCGGTGACAAGATATCGCCGCTGTCAGACTCCACCAACTTTGCGGCCATTGTCGCAGATACCACCCTTTTCGAGCATATCCAGCACTTATTGTGGACCACTATTCCCAGCTTTCTGCTTGCCGCCGTGGTTTATCTTATTGCGGGCCACAGCAATATGCTCGGCGAGGTCGCCACACCGCAACGGGTTACAGATATTGTCAACGCTCTGGAGTCGCTATACCACTTCAATATCATTCTGATTTTGCCGCCGGTTATTGTGTTGTGGGGCGCGATTCGTAAAAAGCCGGTCATTCCTTTAATGCTGAGCGCATGCGTATTAGCCCTGATTCTGGGCGTTGTCATGCAAGGACTCAGCATCAAGCAGGGGCTGGATGCCTTTATAGATGGGTTCAACATTACTATGTTCCCGCAAGGGAGTGAGGGCATTATTGCTGATGTTCCGCGCCTGCTGAACCGTGGCGGAATGTTCTCAATGATGAGCACTATTCTTCTGGTATTTTGCGCATTTTCTTTTGCCGGTGCCTTAACGTTAACGGGCGCACTCAACATTATCATTAACCGCTTACTGACGGTCATTCACAGCGTCGGTCAGTTAATTGCGGCAACCATTGGTACCACCCTTCTTGTTACCGGAGCGACAAGCGACGGCAAGCTGGCTCTTCTGGTTCCAGCTGAATTATTTAAAGACGCATACCGCCGCATGGGACTGGATACCAAAAATCTGTCCCGCACAATTGAAGACGCTGGCACCGTCATTGAGCCGTTGTTGCCATGGACCGCCGCCGGAGTTTATATGGCCACAACATTAGGAGTGAGCACACTGGATTTATTGCCATGGGCGATTCAGTGCTATGCCGCAATCTTCTTCGCCTTGATTTACGGCTTCACGGGAATCGGTATTGCGAAGGCGCCATCAGTGACAGAAACAGAAAAAAATATTACGGCAACAGAATAGGGAGAGCATGTAATGGATTTTAATAAGATTATCGATCGCCACGATACCGCCTCGCTGAAATGGGACTTTATGGCGCGATATTTCGGCGAGGATACACATCAACTGTTGCCAATGTGGGTGTCTGATTTTGACTTTACTTGCCCGCCCGCTGTTCAGGAGGCTTTAACTCACCGCGTCGGGCACGGTATTTTTGGTTACAGCGAACGGCCACAAAGCTACTTTGATTCATTAATCTCATGGCTCTCAACCCGGCATCAGCTGGAAATCAAGCAAGAGTGGATCTGCAGTATTGAAGGTGTTGTTCCGGGATTATCGCTACTCGTACAAATGCTGAGCCAACCCGGTGAAGGCGTAGTCGTTCAGGGGCCTTATTATGGCTCATTCGCTAAAATTATCTCTTTGAACGGCAGACAGTTGCTGGAAAATCCGTTGTATGAGGACCCGGCTACCGGTTATCAAATGGATTTTGCTCACCTGGAAATGTTATTCCGGACTGAACGTCCACCGTTGATGATTTTATGTAATCCGCATAACCCAACCGGCCGTTGTTGGTCTGTACAGGAGCTGGAACAGCTACTTACGCTGTGCGAAACCTATGATGTGACGTTGCTGTCTGATGAAATATGGGCAGATTTATTGCTTCCTGGAGAACAATTTACTTCAGTTCTGCATCTGGGAGAACGCTGGCATTCGCGTGTAATTTCAGCCACTTCAGCCAGTAAAACGTTTGGTTTGTCGACATTGCGTATTGCTAATTTTCTGATACCGGCACCGGCATTGCGTGAACACTTTTTACGCCGTCTGGATGCTCATGGGCTGGATGTATTCAATGCGCTATCCGTCGAAGCGAGTACGGCAGCATGGCAACATGGTGCACCATGGTTAGACGAGTTACTTGGCTATCTGGCTGAAAATCGACGCTGGTTTATTCAACAAATTGATGAACATCTCCCGTGGGCTCGGGTTGTTCCTTCCCAGGCAACTTATCTACTGTGGATAGATTGCAAAGCGCTTGGACTGGATGATGAGCAGCTCAAATGGGTAATGCTTGATGTTGCCGGTATTGCGCCTTCAATGGGAAATAGCTTTGGTCTTGCTGGAAAAGGTTTTATCCGCCTGAACATGGGATGTCCACGCGCCTACCTCGAAAAAGCGGTAGAGGGGTTGAAGCGTATTGCATTTACATCTTGCTAAATCTGCTCAGTAAACGAATCGGCCCTGGCGCAGGGCCGCTCGATATTATCAACCATTTTAATGAAAAATCAAGTGATATAGTACCAGTTAGCCACCAACAGACAGGGGCGTCTAAGCGCGTTTTTGCTATTACAAGCTAAAACGAGGATTCAGGCACTATTATTTTCATTCACTATCTTCTTGTTTCATTTTCATTAAAAAATGCAACACATTAGGATTATTATCCACAATATTTGTGAATTTCCCCAATAACCTTGAAGCATCTTTTTTTCGATTATGATTAACATACCAGGTATGGCATACACCGTATAACAATGCGCTTTTTAACTCAATGAATTCATCATCCATGCCAGGATGTTGATAAAGAAAATTATCCGTATAATCTTCTATTTCTTTAATTTCATGAATTTGTTTAACTGGTATATCAAGCAGTGAATTACTGGTTTTGATCATTTCTAACATTGAATAAAAAATCGTAGGCGATTGGTTTTGAAGAAAAACCTGATTTTTAAAGTCATCAATGATCTTTTCTTTTTCCTTAGTATCTTCGATAAAATATGTCAACTGCGCCAGGTGGCTCAATAAAGTCACATCATTTTCAGCGTCATTAGTTAGTTTCCATTTATCATAACTATTTTTGACATAAGCGCGTTGAAAACTCTCCTTATCTGGATAAGGATAATACGGATGAAAGCTGAGTGCCTGCACTAAAAACCCAGCAGCGACGTCATCAGATAGTTCTGCACTATAAACATCTACGAAAGAAGCTGTCAGACCAGCCATCAAAAAGTTGAGCTCATCGTCTATAAAAGGATATCTTCCTTTTAAATCAATGACCTCACTTCTTATCTTAACGACCAGGTTAGCCATACCAATAGCGTCCATTTCATCTTTTCGGGCACTTAGTGTACGGGCATTTATATCAATGAAGAGGATCTTAGCTATTATCTCTCGCTTTTGAGCATCAGTTAACTGTGATTGCGAAATAATTTTATCAAAAATCTGATTAAACCATCTACTCTCTAAATTAATGCTATGCGCATTGGGTGATAACAACTTCCCGTTCAAACTATAGTGGATTTTCTCTATTTTATTATCACGTGTAAACCCTACCAACGTTACGACTGAGCGAGAATTCGCTTCAGCCAAATTAATTATTTGCCGTTTAGAACGATGAGTCAAAAACAATGTCGGAAATTGCCAGTTCTCAACCGCAAACGGGGGCACAAATTGGAATGAAGGATTCTCTTTAGATGTGGCCCTTTTCCACGTCTCCTCCATCTGGTGAGTGATGTCATAAGCATTTTCATCTGTATTACTACTGTTCCACCCCCCATCTTTTTCATTATAGAAGCCAGAAATGCTTATCTGTGCAAATTCAGGGTATGGTTGGTAGAAAATCGCACAACCCATTGCAAAAAACAACACAAGCAATGAGAAACAACTCGACTTGTTGGGATAACGTCTTTTTTTTCGATGATAAATTAATGTAGTTATTAGAATGACAACAGAACCACATATGAAAGGAATCTTCCATTCATTCAGAAAAAACAAAAAAGAGGAAAAATTAAAAAAAATCAGTGCTGGCAATCCCAAAAAGGTGAGAATATTTCCGGAAAAAGTAGCAATGTCCTGGAATTTCATGAGGGGCCTATCTTCTGGTAGATATTGAAGATAGATTAAAAAATACAGCGCAAGATGACAAGGATTTCTGCCAATAAGTTTATGTTAGTCGCTTGTTTTTTCTAGGTAAATGTTCTTATTCATGTAAAATCACCCCATCCCTAAGTAAAATTGTGGTTTTCATGTAATTCGGAGCTAAAATCTCCGCTCACAGAATGGCGAGGACCTGCGATTGCACGTCTTACAAAACTCCCACTTTGCATTGTTCAACTCATTGAAACAAATATATTGATCATCAGTTGCCTCCATTTTGTCACATCCGCAACGCGCAAAATGCACATTAGTGCTGAACAAAGCAAAACACTGCAATAGTAACTTGATGATTTTACGAGAAAAGGTGGTGCCGATAATAGGAGTCGAACCTACGACCTTCGATTCCAATGACGTGTTTCACAAGTCATTGATTCTTCGAACCGAATGCGCTGCTCCTGAAAGGCAAAACATACACAACTGATCACAGTTGCCCCTGAATAATAGATCGGGGGAAAGATGAAATACAAGCCTAATGCGTACCTTGTTAAAGAAAACTCTTCGGTGTACTCCGTTAAAGTCACCATCCCGCCTTATATGCGTTCCCTGTTTGGGAATCGAACAGCGTTCATGCGTACAACAGGCACGACAGATATTAGAGAAGCCAGGATCATTCGTGACAGAATCATGCACGAATTTTTCACCCTTCGAGAGCAACTAAAACCTAAACCTCAGGGAAACTGTGTTGATCGAGTCCTGAACGAACTCCGCTCTATCAATCAGTATGTAAGTCAGAATGCGGGGATCGACTTCGCAACGGCTCGTGTTTGCCCTTCCCTTGTTCAGTTACGTGATGAATTTATCGTTCAGCACAATGACAGGCGCAAGCTGTCCACGCTCAGCAAGTACATCAAAGCGGTTGAAGTCTTTACGGCTCATTTTCGATGCAAGGATTTTCGCTTGCACGACATCAACAGAACAATGGTCACAGAATGGCTTGACAGCGCCAAACTTGAAAAAGCCAGTCAGACTTTGGCGAACTACCTTGGTTGCCTGTCCCAGCTTGTGACACTGGCTCAGAACCGCTATCACGATGCGCCGAAAGAGAATGTTTTTACAGGCCATAAGCTGGATGTACGCCATGATCGAGAAAGCTACGAACCCTTTAGCGGGGATGAACTAGCTAAGGTGTATGCGATGCTTGATGAAGAGATGAAAGCCGTTGTGTTGGTGGGAATGTTCAGCGGTATGAGATTGAACGAAATTTGCTCTCTACAAATCAGCAATATCAAAACCGTTGAGGGGGTGTGGTGCTTCGAGGTGGCAGAGGGCAAGACACGCAATGCGGCTCGCTTGGTTCCGATTCATAGCCGGTTGACGACTCTCGTTAAAAACCTCATCCAGAACAACCACAACGGCTTTCTGTTCTACCATGCCAGCATCGACGGCAAGCGCTCAACGTGGCATACACAGCGATTCACACGGGCTAAACGTAAGGCATTGGGTGAGAAAGGCACGGAGCGGAAGGTGTTTCATAGCCTGCGAGGAATGTTCATCAGCCAGCTTGATCGGGAAGGTGTACCAGAGGACAGGATCGCTTTGATTGTTGGCCATGAAAGAGGGAAAACTGAGAGTTTCAGAACCTACAGCAAAGGCGCGGGGATGAAGGAGCTATCGGAGTATGTGGAGTTGGTCAGCTATCAATACTGAATGAAGCAGTGGTAAACACATCACTAATGATTGCTAACCTGAAAAAGGCGGTATTACACCGCCGTCATCTAATCAAATACACTGAGAGTATTTATTTATACCAATTATCCTGCATGAACTTTAAGACTGTAGGGTCCATGTTGTAACCATAAAATTGATTATGAGAAGCATCAACAACAATCAATTTGTCATCATTATCCATCGCAGCTTTTACTTTTTTCGCGGCTTCTTCAGCAGAAAAGCTAGAATTCACATACCAGTTAGACTCTGTAACTTTTGCCCATCCGCCTAAGGTCTTGATGGCGTTATGTACAGCAGCATAGTCTTTTGTCTTGATCAGGTCGTAAGTTATAAAGAGGTTATTTGCCATGTTTACTTCTCCGTGAACGCCATAACAGTGAGTTTGTAACTACTTTAGCGTTATAACGGCTTCCAGTAACTTACGTAAATGGTCGTTAATCAAACAATTGACACTGGTCATAAAACCAGTGGAAAATTTTTATCGAGCTTGCGTATCCTGCCTCTTCGAATCTATTATGATCACTATATATTGTGGTCATTCACAATATATATACAATATATGCAATTATCCATACTGTTAATAGGTGTTTAAATGGCAGCTAATAGTAAACAGTCGTCTAAAGATGTATCTCATCTGGCAGCAGAGACCCTTAACAATCCAAACGCCTCGGCGATTCAGAAAAGTTTAGCGGGTTCTGTACTGTCCCAAGCCGGAACAAAAAACCAGACTGGTGCAGATATGGAAGCCAAAGCATCAGCGGCATTGAAAAATCCGCGCTCAAGTGAAACCACTAAAACGCTAGCTGGTTCAGTTGTTTCTCAATCGAACAAAAAGCGTTAATAAAAAAAGCCGGGATTTCCCGGCTTTTATACTTGTAGCGTCTTATTTCTTTTTAGATTCAGATAATGCTTCACTGCGCTGTCAAAACCATGTGTGCTGATTCGGTCAAGCAAGCTGGAGCGGCTACAACCAAGCCGACGTGCCAGCGCTGACATGTTGATGATCGCGTCATCGTTCGTACCGTCTAAAATCCACTGCATCAGCGGCAGGTTGCCAGTACCGATCAAAGCTAATTTCATATGTATCTCCTTTGGAGATTTGCCACAGGCAAACCCGATAACGGGTATCTGTTTATCTCCTTTCCTTTGCCTCCAGCACCGAAGGTGTCTCGCAATAGCGAGAGTGCTTCGCACCGTTAGCCTCGCCAGCAGCGGGGGCAATGCGCCCCCAAAATCCGCTGTATTACGCTGCGTCGTTCGTCAGTTTGGTCACAAAGTCTGGACGGTACACCACAGGCAAAATTGAGCTTTCCGCGAATAGCTCAACGTTCTTAAACTTGTCCTGCACACTCCAGATACGGAAATCAACTGGATCAGCAAAGGCCAGATCAAGATTTCGGCTGGTTGCTGTTGCTACATAACCGAAAGGTAATGCGATTTCAGAAGATAGCGGCTTGCTGAAGCGCGGAACCAGGAAAGATTCATCCGGGCCAATTCCATAAAGTGCCTGATCAGTGACTTCCACTACGCGAACATTCTCGATGATGAATGTTGAGAATGCCGGAAGCACTTCTTTGTTAAACAGCACATCGCGATCAAGCACACCAAATTGAACATTCTGACGGATATCAGGGTGATATTTGATGCCACGATAAACATTGCTACCAGCAAACAGGATAAAACCATCAAGCTGACCAGCCAGCCCCCCCATCCGCACTTTAGCAGCAGTCACAGCGTCATCCAGGCTACGAAGCGGGTCACCAGAGCTAACGTTGGTTTTGATAGTTCCGGTCGCCTGTTGGTAACCAAATTCATCTTCCCACGAAATAATCGGTTGCTGGGTGTAAGTTGCTTCAACAGTATTTCGGAAAAGTGCGTCAGCGAAAATCTTTTCCTTGGTACGCATGTACTTATCATGCATTGCGAGAGCAGAAGCTGTCACAGCGTCCATCACAGACATTTGCAGGTCTGAACCTGGTTTGCGGTAAGGTTGCACATCTGCCGCTGTAATACGGTCCTGATAAGCGTAAAGCGGCGCTTCAATCAGGTGATTGCTGGCACTACGCTTGGGAATAGCTGACCACTCGGAACCATAACGATTGACAGAGCTTGCCACCTTCTGGGCAACTTCATCAATGATATCAAGGCTCACCTTTGGACTCATGGAAGTCTGGCGGTCACTGAAAACGTTAAGCGTTGAGAGCAGTGTGTTTTTTGCTTCCACGTTTACAAAAGTGTTGGTGTAATCAGCAAAGCTGAAATTGGTTGATAATCCCATTTGTTTTCTCCTTATTATTCTGCGTCCGGTGCGCTGGTACGGATTGCGCCCGTTTTAGTTAGTGCAGCAACAGCATTAGCGCCAGCGGTCGCGCCCATAACAGCAATGATGGTGTCCTGTTTGATGTACACACCGCGATCAGCAACGATGACATGAGCATCATCTGCCGCCCTGTGGTGGCTCAGAACCAGCAGGCAATCATCCCCAGAGACATATGTAGTCCCGGCACTGGTAATGCAGCTACCCGGCTGCACTTCTACTGCCAAATCGACAGTAATTGTCTTGCGGTCAAAGTTTGGATCGACTGCATACGCGATCACTGAATTGTAAGAACGTTCTGTTGTTCCCATTTTCATATAATTAACTCCCGTTAAATTTCACATAGCTATGTAAACAAAAGGCCAGCGCCTGCTTGAGCCATAAACGGCGACAGGGCCAGCCTTTCGAATAGGGTTTTAGCACCCGCTAATTGCGGGCAGGAATGAGGAGGTGGCAACGCTCCAAAGAATGGGCAAGGAGACCCAAAAACGCTGCCACCTGATGTTGTTTAGTGTCCAACGTGTCAGCCCGACGAGGAGGACGGGACTTTGGCAAACCCCGATCCAGGACCGGAGAATTTTGGTACAGATTAATCCTGCTTTTCTGAATACAACAAGCGGTTATGGCTTAACCTTCCCGTGAGAGGCGGCGTATTGGTTGTATTTAGAAAAGGGCCGCGTGGTGAACACCAAGGCCCGTTAGGGTGAACGTTGCCGTTCATCTTGATTCCTGTTCCGGCATTTGAAACCGGAGAATCAAGACCAGACCACACAGCCGCTTTGATATAATAAGGAGAAGGAAAAACAATTGGCAGTAGTAATTCCCTATGTAACTATTTTATCATGAATAATTAACTTTCACAACAAAGACTTGGCGATATTGACGGAAAATCAGATGGTTACCGTTAAATCTGACAACGTTATTGGGGAACCCCAAGAATGAGGTTTGTGTTATAAACATTATTCTCTCGGATTTTTGCATCAATAAGACCTTTCACAGCCCCGTTATTGATATTGATGTCAACATCCTGATGCAGGCTGAGGTCTGCTGTCCCTGTAACACTGACAGGGATCGGTCCTCGTGTTGCAGTATCCGCAATTGTGGGGATTGAGAATGTCGGTTTTAGTAATGGTTGCGGTTGCTGGCCCTGATAGTTCAGGCCTGGAACATTCAACGCTAACCCGTCCCAGGCAGTGCCTGTGCCAATATTGTTAGGCGAAGAGCTGTCAAGCCACGGATAAATCTGCTTAAGTGTCTGGCCTACAGTGCGAGGGTCGAAGCCTATATTCTCTTTTACCCACTCGGCGGCGGCATTGCCTCCCTCGTCTACTGTGGTGTTGTAAACAGCATCCGGTAACGTAGCCCCTTTGCGTAACTCAGCACCAATGCTGTTGACCCAGGCTAAGATATTGGTGGTCAACTCACCCAACGACTGTCCAAGATAGTCAGCGACAGGGATCAGCCCCGTCATGCTCTGTCGTAGAGTGTCCGTGTTGGTAGCATATTGTCCCAGCCCCTCAACGAATGAGGCGCTGAAGTGGTCAGCGAGGCTGGTTTGTACTCGGTTGTACTCAGCACCTAATGCTGCCAGTTTGTCGAGATTGGCATGCTGTGCATCGGACAGGGACCAGCCCTCAGAGGCCAGTTGCTGCATGCGGTCAATAACCCCCCGCCCTTCATCATTAAACCCCCTGCGGTTTGATAATATGCCCATAACGTTCCGGATCATCAGCAACCAGTCTTCGACAAGCGACCTTTGCTCTTTCGAGCGCATCAGGATCGATATCATGAGGTTTGAAAACTCCAGCATCAGCCCCCAACATCTTGATAATTCTTGTTTTGTTGCTTTTTTTATCAGTCGCTTTATTAACTGGTGAGTTTGTAGGAGCTTTGAGTTGTTCCAACCCGTTATCGGGTTTGCCTTCGGCAAATCTCCCCCGGAGATATTCGGGATTTTTCCTCAGAAATCCAGAGGTGACGCTTGCGAGGTTTTCCCGCGCCTTCTGTAGGGTGTACTCTTCCGGTGTCATGCCGTGCATAGCGGAAAACAGAGCATTTTTAATTCTGTTCAGTGTCATTTTATAGTATCTCCAGAGAAGGATGCTCCCGCCGATCAGGACGTGACGAAGCGCCCCCCAGATCCAAAGCAGGAAAAAGATGTAATCAAAGTTCATTGGCTCCCGATGTGGGATTATTTGGATTTGCGCTTAGTGCGCTTCTTCTTCACTGTCGGCAGCTTGCAGATATTCGCGAATACATCGGGGTAGTACCCCAACATTTCAGCGTCGGTGATCCCTGCATTGTGAAGGTAATATCGAAGGCTGACGTATGTCAGACCATCGCAACGCTTGCGGATCTGTTCCGGGTGCATCCGATGTGACCACATTTAACGGACAAATTCTGTCCGGGTTGTCGGCGTCATCATCGCCCAGGTCACCGCTTGTTTTTGACGTGCGAGCCGCCAGACTTCAGCGAACGGCAGATCTAGGGGACTTGCAACAACCTGCGGTGAAAAACCGCTATTCAATAGCAAACGAGCTTTGCATTGAGTTTCCAGGTCGGAAGGTTGAGACCGGGATTTGTATGTCGGATTATCCAGGACGGAGAAAAGGCGAGATAGCTTTTGTTCTTCATCTGCGGTCAGTACGCCGCTTACGTGTTCACACAATTCAATCCTCCACTATGTTTTTGTTTCTGCCAATCTTTTACTACAGCATCAAGGTAAGGATCACTAAAGCCTCCGATCACCGCATCATCATTGGCAGGTACATCAGCATCGACAGGAATATCCACAACAGGTACGCCGTCTGGTTTTCCAGCAACAGGCGCGGCAGATTCCACCACGAAAGATTCCACATCACGTTTATGCTCACTCTTACCGCTCTCCTCGATTTTTGACTGATGATTTTTTACGTTCCTACGTTCCTGAGATGCATAAAGGCGTTTAAGCGCCTCTTCATGGTCATATGACGGCTTGTCGTTCAACAATTTCGGATAGCTGAAAATCAAGTTGTGTTCCTGGCTAACTACTGACCGCACCGTGTAAGAGTGGCTCTTCTGGCTCTCATCAATGATAAGTAGACCAAGCGCTTGAAGAACTTTCAGCCACTTGCCAAGAGTTTTTGGTGTGCATTTACATTTAGTGGCGATATCGCGCTGATCTTCGTAGAAACTCTTACCATCAACCTGGTAGCTGTTGTATTGATCCACCATATAGGTATGGATCTTTGCAAGTTTGTCCTCAACTTTGAAACATTCACCAGTGGACTTAATTGTGATTGCTTCTGCATAGAAAAGGCGGCGATCTTCTTCAATCCATAGTTCTGGCTTATTTTGCGACTCTCTTTTGCTCATTATTATCTCCATTAATATTCCCCAAGGCGGGTAAAGGTTTACCGTTATCAAAAAGATGGGCGGCGATTTCTAGCACTTCGCGTGCAAGGTTTGGAACAGTTGTTCCCCGGCGCTTCGCTTCTTCTAAAAGTCCGGCGTATACGTGCTGTTGAATCTTCAAATTCATATCAAGTTCCCTCCGAATGCATAAAGGTTATCGCCCCTACGATCATGGTGGCGATCAGGGGTAAGGAGCCGTGTTTGCGGCGATTTCGTTTGGTGGCGTTGCTGCCAACGGAGTAAAGCAGAGAATGGTTATTCGGTTGTGGTCAGTTCGGGAATGTCTTTTCCGGTAATGCCTTCGAGTTCACCGCCAGACTCAATCATCTTAAGCAGAAGGATCTGCTCATTCATCAGGCCGATGCCATGAGAGGCGTAATAAACACGCCAGACAGAAAGAACAGGTTCTATGATTTCCATAACATCACGGCCTTTTGCCAACTCATGGCTGTAAGGCTTCAGGATATCCCGGATGATTTTTGCATTCTTAGCCTGCTGGCGCAGACCTTTGATAATGTTCATTGCTTCGCGGGTTTGGGGATACATCTTATCGGCTTTTTTGGAACCACCAGGGCAACGGTTGCGAAAGCTGCGAAGATTGACTAAAGAAGTGATTTTTTTGTCGATTGCAGAAACAATCTCTGAGGCGGTAGCGTTCGAAAAGTCGAACAGGACGGGTTTTGTCATCTAATCTCCTGTGTTGTTTTAATGTTTCCTTTTCTCAAGGTATGAATATATTATGTCATAAATCACACTTTTTGTCAAATTTTTTGTTGCACCATGAATAAAAGTGTGCTAGCAAAAATTTGAGCTAGGCCGCATAATTCCACAAAGCAACATACAATGTCATTAGCAATTTGTGCTGAACGCGAGAATTTGTATTGCATTCTTATTTTAGGTGGTAAATAATACAAGGTTGCATAAAGCCATGCAATGCGTTCTAAGCGATTCTGGTCCGTAGGCAGTACCTATGGGTTACCTCTACCGCTTAAACGTCGTGTAGCGTGTCTGATGCGCTCTGTAAGCATCCTCTTATCTAGTCTTGATTGTCCGTTGTCAATCAACGGTCACAACAATCAAGATGAATCGGGGATTCACCGCATAGCGGCTTTGTGAAGTCTGAGGGGGGGGAGCGCCGCCCCTCCAAGGGGGGAGTTACGTCGCGTTTAAAGCTCCTGACTGCATCGCAGTCGTTCACATTGGACTGACGCGCTTGCGCTTGTCTTTCACACATATCTGAAGTGGCAGAGCCATTCAGAGCGGAGCGATAAGACATCACTCCTTAACACCAACTAGTGAACACCAGTTCACCCTGCCTTTGACCTTAAGGTTTTAAAGATCTTAATGGTTTTTATTTGATCTTAATTATATGTTGATCTTATTGGTGCGTAACCGTTACCGATGACCCATCTGTAACCATTACCGATGAAAACTTCTTTTCATATGTACTCGTTACCGATGACTTCTGACTGGTACTTCCTGCCGTAACTGAGTAACCTCGTTCAATCAGTGAACAAAAGGAAACAATATGGAATTCGTCCAAGGCAAAGACAGCTTTAACGAGATGGCAACTGGAATCCTAGTGAAACTGTTTGCGGACTATCCGGCTTACTCATCTTTCGATTTTTCAGACTTCGGCTGGAAGCCCAGAGGAGACAGAACTCAGATTGACCTGCTGTGCAACACACTCCAGGCTCTCAGCGATATGGGTTACACGGAGATAATCTCTTCAACCGATATGGACACCGCCGCCAAGTTAACACCTCGTGGTTTGAATTTACTTCAACAACAGGTACCTGGTGCAGGCGATGCAGTTATTAACGTTCTCAAAGGGGCAGCAGGTGAGACCCGCTCTGCGGTAATCGGTGCCATCATCGGTTTGATTTTCGGCGGGAAATAATTGAGTTTAAATACCCGTTAATTGCGGCTAATGGATAGAAAATCCTGTCTGTTGTCACTGGCTCGCCTGTGAGATGTAGCGATCGTTATGGTATCGGATACATACCGAAGACAGTAGTGGCAGGGCCTCGGCAGATCTGCCCGTCATATTGGGGCTAAACACAATCACTGATCCGCCTCTTCCATACCGAAAAAATAAATTTTCTTAACAACCTTCTGAAAATCCGTCTATTTCGGGACGCTTTGAGCCGCCTGTATCACGCTGTGGGATGTCGTGGATTATTGGTACGTCAATTCACAGTTGTGTGGGGATAACACCGCTACGGGCTTCTGGTTGAGCGTAGGAGGGATTGGTGGGACTGCTTGCGCTAGTGTGGGAAAGGTACGAACGGTGACGCTTAGGCCAAGAGAACACCGCCAGGCGTGTGACGGTCTCAGCAAAGTTTAAAGAGGCCGGTGATATGCTCAACCTTCACATTGCAGCCCACAGCCCACGCAAGAACCTAGGCTACCACGCTCTGAAACGTGGGGTAAGTCTGCCAACACTCACTAAGCTGTACGGGCATTCATCACAGGCAGTCACATTGGCGTATTGTGGGATCATGGAAAAGGATGTCGAAGACGTATTCCAGACCATCGATTATTAACGACCGTTTACGGTTTTACTTCGCAAATCGCACGGCAATTATTGAGGACATGATGATGAAGAGACTGTTTACATTGTGGTGTGTGCTGACTCTGCTGCCACTGGCGACTCATGCAGGAAAAATCACCATGAGCAACCCCGACGATCAAGAGTTAAAGGGCGGGAAGAGACTTTGCACTTACGAAAACAGTATTTACCTGTTTACGCTGGTGACTCGATCTCAGTCCTGCCCATACTCAAAGACGTTCGACACAGAGGATAACGAAAAGTAAGATGCAATATTTATCAATGTTACCAGTAACTTGAAGTCTTTATTCTCAATTTAAGTAGAATAGGTCTAAACTCGAGCAAATTTTCATTTTTTTTCTCAATTATTGACATCCTCGCGAGGCCTTATAAGACGTGCCCTTAGCGATCTTTACCCTTTTGAAACCTCAATTCAACCTCAAAATCAACTCTTGTGCTGAAAAGAATCCCTATTAGAATGTTGAACATATAGGGGAAATAGCTTTAAACACCCCTATATGTAGTGGCTACGCATAAAACTCAGCCATAAAAAAACGGATTCACTTATGTGAATCCGTTCTATGAAGCATGACCACCGTGAGTTTGCAGACTCATAACGATTGTTAGCCTCGCCATCATTTCTAACGGCTTGATTGTGCCTGGCTTGGTTGGTTGTGTAAACCATAAGTTTTTACACATAAGGAATTACCATGCTTATTCAGAAGAAGCGAATTAGAAACATCAACAATTACATCACTGTATTTGATGGTAGGGATGTTTTTATCGCTCACGCTTTGCCAAACCAGCAAAAGAGTGAATCAATTGGTTTCACAGCAAGCCAATCACTCGGCGAGGAAGTTCTTCCTCGCATCGTTGGTGCAATAACTCGTTTCAACGCCAATGGAAAATCAGTGCCAGACAAAACACAGCCTAAAGAAACGGCTTATCGACAGGTATCATGGACTTGGAAAAAGTGGGCTGGTAGAGGCGACACCGAAGAGGTCACAGAAACTCGAGAAATTGAGTATCAACGTTACCAGAGGATTTTCACCCCACCACCAAGTATCGAGTTGAAAATTGTTGAGAACTTGAATGGGGAAAAATTAGTAATCTCCCCTAAGTTGACTTTAACAAATGAAAACAAGGATCTTGTGACACATTGTGTTAATTTGTTTTTGGAGCTATTTGGCCTTTGCGAAGTTGTTGACGAGGAACTCAACACTATCGTCACCACTCAGTCTATAAAACTAAACTGGAGTCTCCTTCCTCAAGGACAATATCCTTGGACCGCAATTGGTTCGCAAATAATGTCAGCTATCAAACCTAGAGGCAAAGGTAATGCTGCTGTTGTAGAGGGTAGACTTGAACTCATTAACAGTAGACAACCTGATTTTGTGGCTGTCGGAAGAGCTGGCTTCCAAGGTTATGTCATCTTTGGGTTTCCTAGCCACAATACCTACGTATTGGAAAGCTCGCAATGTAACAACGCAACCTATATTTTTGACAACAATTGGCAACAATTATCCCAGCTAACTAAAGCTGATATACTCGATGGAAATTTGCACCACGCCAGAGTAATTCACCGAAGAAACTGGCCTGCTGAAATTATCAGATACTTACCTTAGCAGTTATTAGTGTGGGAGTTATGTCTCCCGCACTTTACCTAATAGTATCCCCGTAATTTGAGGTAAAAGAAGCCATAAAGCCCCGTTAGTGGTACAAGCAACAAGCGGAGCGTAGCGACTTCCTCTGATTGTCAGATGGATCACACCTTATCAGGGTGCTCGTGTACCGTTAGGAGCGTGAGCGAAGCGCTGGCAGAGCCGGATCTGTAGCTACCGGGGCATTACCACTATTCACCTGTTTACGCAGCCACGAGGCCGCACATCGGGCTTAAATGCGTGTGATCAATCTGTTTCGGGAGGATTTAGAGACGTTGGCAGCGTCATCAGCTTCGAGTTGATAGCGGTTCGTATAGACTGTTCACGCCTTGTACCTGTTCGAGCTTTACAACTACAGGCCGCTACGTGCTAACATCCCTGAATAGCCACTGTTAACCATAGCGGCAACTGTTGGTCATAGAATCCCTTAAAAAAAGATTGTATCTTGAGAACAAAGGATCGTCTTAAGCTATTGTTTTTAAAGGGTTTTGTTGTGTGAGTGCCGATAATAGGAGTCGAACCTACGACCTTCGCATTACGAATGCGCTGCTCTACCAACTGAGCTATATCGGCCCTGAAAAGGACATGTCCACGAATGTGAGCACGGGGTAGAAGGTTAAAACTAACCGGGCGACGCGTCAATGGCCTTGCGAATCAAACGCCTATTTTTGCATCATCCGGATTCAATTACGCACGAATCGTGTCGTCACAGGCATCCTGTACGCAGCAAGGGAACTCTATAACCAGCGGCGAACACGCTGCTCATAGTGTTTCCATTCCAGCCCGAAATGTTTTCGCAGTTGTTCCTCTTCAAAATCAATGTGCAATCTGGCAACCGCCAGCATAAACAGTGGTGCAACCAATATTCCAATCAGGCTACCGACGTAGAGAGCAAAAGCTAACTGGAGTCCACTCATTCCAAGATAGATTGGATTGCGACTCCAGGCATAACATCCGCCAGTAACAAGCGTGGTCGATTTCTCTGCATGCAGTGGGTTTAGCGTCGTACGTTTCTTCCGCATCTGCCACGCGGTATGCAGTATCATCGCCAAACTGGCGCTAGCCAACAATGCACTTATTACGATAGTCGCCGCGCCAAATGTGAAACGCGGGATCGCCGTCAACGCATCCACGATGAGGAATAATATTAAGATGAGTGGTGGTGGAAGCCAGACTCTTAATTTTGTCAGGAAATGACGCATGGCTATAGACTAACCTCGGAAGCGGTTTGATTAACGCTGATACCGCTATAAATACCCTGTAAAAGACACATAAACAAACAATGTTTCACTCAGAACAGGCTATCGTCTTCACCAGACAGGCAGGATCTGTAGTACTAACCTCGGCAAAAAAACCGGCATCAGAGGCATCCGCCCCTGATGTTCACGACAGGTTTACGCTGAAAAAGTTGAATCCGACGCTGATTCAAACAGCCCTACAGACTGCTTGTAAAAACGCATAAAATCATCAAACATCACTGGCGGTAAAAATTGATAACCCTGCAGGTAATCCACATTATTTTTCCGCAACCATTGCTGCTGATAGCCATATTCAACGCCTTCCGCCACCATGCGTAATCCCAGGAGTCCGGAAAGATGAATGATTGACTCGAGCATAGGGATATGTTGCTCAACTTCTTTAATAGCCTTGATGAACGTTTTATCAATTTTGATTACATCCAGGTCTAACTCATTGAGATAGCAGAGATTAGCGTATCCCGTGCCAAAATCATCTAAAGCAAACAGCACCCCTCTGTTTCGCAACGATCGTATCAGCTCTTTGAGAGCTGGAGTGATAGTTAGAGTCTGATTTTCGGTTATTTCAATCATTAATTTTATCGGTAGTCTTTGCGTTATCTCCATAAAGTTAAGGCATTCCCAATAAAAAACAGGATTACTTAAACCTGATGGACTGACATTAAAGGAGACGAATAGCGTTTTATTAATATCCTCGCTTCCGTCAACCAGATTACGCGCGACGGTGGTCATTAAATAGCTCGTTAACTCATTCATTAAGCCACTTTTTTCAGCCAGAGGTATAAACTCACGTTGAGAAATCGCATAATTATGGCCCTGTGGCCACCGAGCCAAAACCTCAACACCACAGACGTCCCCATTGATATTTACGATGGGCTGAAAATAAGGAATGATTTCTTCATTCCTTATTGCCATACTCAGTCGGCCAGAATCTGAAACATCATATGCATCGCCATAAATTACATTCTCACCAGAATGACTGTTTGTCGGGTAGCCTTCATGCAATAAATTATTCCTGGTTAAAAAAATGATAGTTTCATTAAAATGAGAAAATCCCAGACGAGCGGTTATCCGCTCCCGATATCGATAAACTGACTTAGTTGTTAGTGAGTTAGCAATACAAAAGTCGTGCAATTTTTCTTTTGTGAATGATGAATACAACATTTCCTCTTCAAATTCAGTCAAATGAAAATTAAAAATCGTCGAACCTTTAGTGACCTCCACAACCTCATTGGGTGCCATTAAATTGGCTCTTAGCTGAGAAATCAATTGATCAGATAATTCTCGTCCATTAATGAAAGCATACTCCTCGTATCCTCGATTAACAGAACGAGTTTCATTCATCCGAAGAACAATACAGTTGATGTTGATAAACTGCGTGCTATTTCTCTGAAACCATTTCCTGACCAGTAGCAATGGTAACCGGTTATCGATCACCAGCAAACAGGACGGGTATCGTGGAATAACTGACTGTGTACCAGAAATAAATGATCGCGCATCAACCAGTACCAGATTTGGCAGCCACGCTTTTATCCCTGAGAAAAGAAAAATATCATAACTGAGCAGAAAAACCTTTTTCGTATTCATAGTTACCACCAACTTAAATTTATGGCATAGCAGGTCCCTCGTTATATACACGAGAGAATATACAACACCTTCAGCCTCCAGCAATTATAAGGCGGTTCGTGAATTAACTTTATCCATAAGCCATATCACGTAATTTCAGAGTTTATAATCACAATGATCCATATGCGTATTCCCATTAAATGGTAAATCCATTTTAAATATCAAAAAAGGAAAATTCCTAATTTTCATCAGTACAAATCCTTTTACTCATTTTCACTACAAGGCAAAACAAAAAACCACGAATGCAAGCAACGACAAAATATACAACCACAAAAATCAAAATACTAACACATTACCTTGATTTATGCTGCCCGACAAACCATGAGCGTACGTCGCAGATCTCTTATTGCATAGACATTTCCTGCGATACGGATGACCTTATAATAGAAAATATCCTGTTGAGACATAAGCAGTTCGGTAATGTCATCGGGAACATTGTCATTTTTATTTTTGACAATAGCCAAGCGACGAGTCTGCAGATATCCGTCACGGTCTTTGCCAATAAAATTCAGGACAACATTACGATCTACAGCATAGTGCTTACCCTGAATATTAAGGCTCCCTATCTGGGATACCCGCCCTTCGGTAGCGGAAGAAATACGAAAAACCAACAGAACTTCACCTTCAATTTTTACGCCCTGAGTTTGCGCCTCCAGATGCAGGTAATTCTTGGCAGAGCAGGTCAGCGTCTCAGGTTCTTGATGGCGATAAAAAAAGTATGCTGTTATCACCGCAAGAAAGATCGCCCCGCTAATAAAGATAATTTTCGCATTCACGGGCAGCCCCTCCTTTATCCAGCGTACAGATCCCCAAAAAATTCTCTTTAAGATCATTACCTGCCGATAAATTATTATCATCATAAAAAACAATTGTTTTCTTGCCATCATGACAAGTCGCATTTATTTTTCGCCACATATCAGAAGATAAAAACGCTTTCGTTTTATCAGCATTATTGTCATCGGCAGTATAAAGATCACAATCACCTATTGCCCTGATATAGATAAAATTCGTGGCACCAGAATTAAGAGCTGGCAATATCAAAACAGAGCACCCAAGAAAGGTAAACAATAAAATGAACAGAACAATATTTTTGCGTTTCGGTGTTGCGGGTGAGCTCACCGTTTCTGTTAACGAACGAACAGGTACATCTCCACTGAAAGATGACTGTTCATCATTGACCGAAGCATGGAACAAAAATCCCTGCCGGGGCAATGTTTCAATGGGATTATCGGCCCCCAACTCACTAAATGCTTTTCGCAATATACTGATACTTTTATTAAGGCTATGACCCGATGGGGCCATGCCATGCTTTTTCCATACTTCTTCAATGATAAACTCACGATGGAGTTGTTGATTTTTATGGGCAATGAATAGCTCAAGTAGTCTCGCTGTAGATGCCGAAAGGATTATTGTAGTATCGCGATGTTTCAGGCTTTTTCTGGTGGAATCGTACTCAACCTGATCATTAATTATACTTTTCATACTACCTGACTCTTGAATACCGTGACATGGAGTACAAATGACCAAAGTTTCATCTGTGCTGAGCTGAATACTGCATTGTATAAAGATAGTTACAGTATAGGTTCGATATCTAACCATGACATATCGGATCAGACTCAATGCTTACTATTGATTGAGTTTGAAGCACCCCTGACCTAATGGGATGTATTTCTGCAACGCTACGATAAACTTTCGGTTTTTTGTTTTGAGCTCACTACTACGCCAGGTTTCACCCGGCAACACATAACGCATGGTGGCTTCATCATCGGTTGAATTGCACCCTTGGTGTACGATGATTTTAAAAAAAGTATTCCCAGTGTTTTTCAGTGTTCCGTTAGCCTCATCAATGGTGTAGGCCAGATTTATGTTTCTCGGGCGAACAACCAATATGGTGTCCATAGCGATCACCGGGAGAGCCTGCCCGCCTTTCCCTTGATTACGTTCGGTAAACAGCGTGATCGGCATTTCACGAAACAGAATTCGGTAATAGCGTTCTTTATCATCCTGCGGCCCGCGGTAGAAAATCTTAAAAAACTCACTCGCCTGCGGAGCCAGTGAAAAATTCAGCGGAGTAAACAGAAGTTCGCCTTCAGCAATAGCACTTCTGTTTTCACCTCCCGGTCCCGGCTTATCAATTTTTACTGCGCCGATACTGTATAAATTCTGTTTCTGGCTATCGTTATAGATTCGTTTACTGATAAATGCTTTATCCGATGGCATCTCATAAATGGTCGACTCCAGGTAGACTGCCTGTGTAGAGAATGCTGTCAGACCGGAAAGTAGAATAAATACCCATCTAAGCGCCAGACGACGGCGGTTCATGGCGTCACTCCCACCCAATTCGCCGTGACTTTTATCTCTCCACTGGCGCTGACGACACCTTCCCAGTCAGCGCCGGAAACGGTTAACATCGAACGTGAATCATTCATTGGGAAAAGCAATTTCAAATCAGTAGCATAATAGCTTCCATCGTCATTGTTATTTGCGTCCCAGGGCGTCTGTTGCCACTGCGCATCTCTCATACTGACTGCCGCTTCACTGCAGCTATTTCGTTTTTGCACCACGCCCCCCGACTGACTGTTGTACTGCAGAAAAGCGGGAATGGGGACGGACAGCCCGCCTTGCGCAGACGTAAACAGACAGTAAGGGACACTGTTTATCGTCGTACTTTCCCCAATAACTTGCGCGGTAATACTGTCTGCTTGACGGGGACCTGAGACGGTTACGGTGTACTCCATTTCTATAGGAGCGGCATCGCCAATCGTGCCACTACCGCTCGCAGAAGCTGTGTTGTCCGAAGAGACGATACTGATCCCATACTCCTTCGGCACAATATTGAGCTGTAGCGAAGGGGTAAACTGGTAGTGTCCTGACTCTGGTGTTAAGCCATTATAAAAGCCGAAGGTAAAGGGCTGACTGTTAGTAATGCTGATCCCTGAATCGACAAGATTCTTCAAAAATGCTTTTGACAGAAAAATATAAATGTATTCTCCGGAGGTCGTAAAAACGTTGTAATAAGCAGTTGAAGTACCATAGTTATACCAGTTTGAACCATTCCCGGAGTATCTCACGGTGGCCGCTCCGGGCGTAAAACCAAGCATCGCCGTATCGACAAAAGCGCGAAACGTCAAGGAGGCGGTCAGATTGGCCGTTTGTTGCAGGTTATAACTCACCATTTTGCAAATCACACCGTCAGTACCGCCTACCACGCCAAGTTCGCAATAACCAGAGTCTTTGGTGATGCTCGGCGTACCGTCGCTGGCAACCCAAAGCTCCTGAAATGCGTTAGTCGAGACAAGTGACAGATGACCGCGTTTAGTTAACGTGTAATTGACGTAATTCCATGATCCTGTCGATTGGTCTTTGCACCGTTGCCCGGAAGAATAATCATAATTTACAGAAGTATAACAGCGGTTGAACACGTAGGTTTCGCTGCTACCGGTAGGCACATTGCGAAAGTACTCATAAGCAGTATCGGTCAGGGAAGCGAATCCGTAGGCGCCACCAATAACGCCTGCGACAGAGCCGACCTGCGCATGATAAAAACCGTTTTTGTCAGTGCCCAATCCGGCAATAAACCCGGTTGATGGGCATTGGGTGCCACTATAACAACGGATTCCCCGGAAAGGCCCGTTAATCGGGGAGTTATCAATCCACATGTCCTGATAATAATTTCCAGGCGCAGTCCAGCCGACAAAACCTAAATACCCGAGACTCACCTGAGAGGTACCGTATTTTATCCACGTGTTTGACCCGCTGAAACGCGGATCAAGTGCCGATGGGGTAATAAAGTATTCACTATCAATGGCATTTTCGATAAACAAATAGTTATTGCTGACTGAGCCGGAAGAGATTGCATTCAACGCCAAAGCAGGCACAGGTGAAAAACTCCCTACGGCACAGATTACAGTAGCTAATTTAATTAATACTTTCATTTTATTACCTCTGCGCCATCGTGGTTTGCGTTGCACATTTCACATCGCCAACCCACGCTGCGCCGCGTGCTTTTTCCAAATCAAGATCGGCTTCGCATATGCTGCCATTGGCTGAAATTAACGTGATGACCGGATACTTTTTATCGATATCGATAGCAAACTCACCCTTTTCATCCGTACGCGTTTTACCGATGTGGTTATGGATATCGGTATTTGCAGCCAATTGTCCATCGGGATAACGAATGCGCCCGAATACAGTGACCATGCTTTTCACTTCAGGATTGATAACACCCACGTTACCCGGATATAGCGTCAGCTCCTGTTTGCGTCCTGAAACAATATCGAAGCTGTCCTCAGAGTTTTTATCATTGAGGATTTCCAGCTTGTACTGAGCATAGGGCGGCAGTGCAATGAAATTTGATTTACCGCTGAGAAGATAATTGCGGTTATTAATCTTCGCAGCTAGTTTCCCTTCACCGGTCAAATCTGTTTTCACAATGATGCCGGACCGCTGCCGCTCTTTACTCAGGCCGAAATCTTTACCTGCCCACGCCAGAGAACCTTGAGAAGAGAAGTTCATATTGGTGGAGTTGTCAGCAGAACGCGTTACCGATACGGTGCCGGCGTTATATTTCGTGTCATAACTCAAATTGCCGTTTACCGAATAATTATTGTCGTAATATTGTTCGCCACTCAGACGCGTTGATGCCGACAATCCGACCGATTTAATCGGGCCCTCAGCATACTGCTTACGCGCGCTGAGATTACCCTGAGTACTGCCATAACGATCCCGGGAGACGCCCATGCTCAACCAGGTCGCCAACGGCAACGATAAATCCAGACTGACATAACGTTCCTGTCGCCCATCGTCATTCCGATTGTTGTAGTAATAACGCTGAATACCTGCACGCAACCCAACCGTGGCATACCTGCCTGAATAAAGGGTCGTGCTGTAGTCCAGATTACGATATTTATTTCCCGAGTAGCGATTCTCCGTCTGACTCACGGTGAGCGAGCCGCCATGAGGAATAAACTTTCCGAGGTTAAGAGTCCCGCCAATGGAATAATTATCACGCTCCTGTAAAGGCAGACGATCGCCAATTTTACTGTCTTCACGAGATGCCCATAGGGAACCGTATCCCTCAGGGACATTAAGGTTGATGTTACTGATATTTCGCCATGACGAATCGTTCGCCACTAGCGTCTGATTGCCAATACTTACGTATTCATTCACATTGAGCGTGACATCCGTTTCATTAACCGCATTGTTGTCAAAACCGTAGAGCGTGGATTTCAGGCCCAGCCCCGATAATATCGCCAGCGTCATCGATGCGGCCCCCCCGGCAATCCAGGTCTGCTCGTTGCCCAAATCTTGATAATGATTTCGCTTGTAACTCACACGGTCATAATCCAGTGAGCCACCAAACAGTTGCCACGAAAGCTGATCAATCCCGGCGGCTTGTTGGCGGGCAAAGATTTTATTAACCCTGCTAATACGACTATTAATTGTCCGGCCATTGACCACGATATCTACCGTGACGTCATAAACACCATACGGAAAGCGACTGGTATCAATTTCATAGCTGCCCATATTAAAGTTCTGCACGCTGAGCAAACGCCCATCACGGAAGACATGAACCTCGCCAGCGGCTGGCAAAAATACGGTAATCGGCGTGAGTGAAAGCGCGGTATTCTCAACAACCGTACTTCCTTTGTTTCCGTAGCTCACACCGTAAATTTTCCCACCATTCAACGCATTCAAACTAGCAATAGACTGCACGTTCCAGGTGTCGAGCATCCCGAGCGCCAGTCGATACCCGTCATAATCACGCTCATACATCGCACGATAGAGTTTACTGGTGCCGTTGCTGTCGCCGATGCCGTAAAACGAACCGTTAATATTGATATGGTGCTCACGCAGCGATGTTGTATTGTCCACCGTCAGATAGCTGCGGGTACTGCTGCCATTATGATAATCGTTGTAGTAGGTACCAAAGTTATAATTCAGGACGTTAGAGAGAGACTCCACGCTGGAAGGTCCAAGCAGGCTACTGCGTGCGACAATCGCTTCAGTTAACGCATCTTTGCTGACTATCATCTCCAGGTGAAATGAAGAGACGTTGAGTTGCAGGCGTGCATTGTCCGATAGCTCGATATTGGTGTTATCGTGAAATTTCACATCACGAATTTTTTCTACCAACGCACGAGTTTTTCCAGATAACACGGCATTATTAGGCAATTCAGCAAGAGTCAGGGCTTTAACTGTAATATTGCCATCAACAAGCGAAATCATCGCATCGGCAATTTTTTGCTGACTTTTCTCGTCAGTCTCGTTGTAACGAATATATACCGGCACCGTCATTCCCTGCTCCAGTGAACGGGCGAAAGCGCTGGGAATAACGTAATTACCCACTTTTACTGGGGCTGCATGTGAAGTTCCTGGTGTCAGCGCAAGAAAAAGACAAATGCTACCGCCGACAATATATTTTGTTGTCATATGCATCCTTACAATCCGGTATTTTTATTTATCCCGTACAGATGGCTGCTATTGACCATCACTTCACTGTAATAAACTGCTTACCGTGCCAGATACCAATGCGTGAGCGGCTATTACTAATGTCGGTGAACTGCAGTTTTATTTTTGTACCTGGCATAATGTAATAGCGTTCGCGACAACCTCGCCCCTGATCGCGAGCCTTATCCTTACAGGCGCCATAGGCGATCACACGAAACGAAACATTGCCAGTATTGGTAATAACATCGCCATTTCGGCTATATTCAAAACGTTCTTTTCGCGGCGCGACCACCAGAATAGTGCCAATTTCTGCCGACGCTGTTGCTACCGCCATTTTATTCGCCCGGGTTTCCGCGCTCTCGGTGACCGGCTCATCTATCCATTGCAGACGATAATAACGTTCGAGATCATCTGCTGGTCCTTTATAAAAGAAGCGGAAAACATCCTTTGCTTGACCAGGAAGAATAAGATTGGCAGGTGTAGAAAGTAACTCTCCGGAATTGACAGGCTTTATTTCGACTCCCCCCGCCAAAGGTGATGACAATTGTTTTACCGAAACACTGACATAACGCGCCGCATCAGTTGTATTAGTAATTTCTTTCGATAATGAACTCTCAGCAGAAGTCATTATCGATGTGATTTCACCCACATTAATTGCCCATCCGGGAAAAGATGCTACTAACCCTACCAACATCACTGCCGGTAAATATTTTTTCATGACGCCATTCCTGATAAATTCGGGAGAAAAAATTCTCCCGAATTTTTATTACTTAGGCAGACGGAGTCGTCCAGGTTGCATTAAACTGTACTTTTACATCGCCAGTCCAATAGCCGTCTGGCAGAGCAGAGTAATCCGTTACTGCCTGGCTACCATCAGAAGTCGCTGACGCGATGGTGAATTTGAAGTTGGATTGATCGCTGACACGAGCAGCACCGTTATAAGCGCCATCAGCCATCAGGCTTTCAAGACCAGAAGTCGAGCTGGAGTTAACCAGGACAGTATCTGATGAGTTAGTCAGCGCGGTGCCATTCCATGCCACCCCTACGTTCAGGGTAGACGCATCGCCACTGGCGTTGGTCAGCGTGTTACTAATGATCTGAGCAGTCAGCTCAAAATCAGTTGCCGTTTCCTGACCCTGAATAGTCACATCAAAAGCACCGTCCTGAGAGTTGAAGGCTTTCAGTCCCTCAGCATACTGGAAAGTCAAAGAGTTGAGCGGGGTGACAACCAACATACTGGTGGTATCTTTTGTTGCCGTCGCGTCCCACGAGGCAGTTGCAGAAGCAGTAACATCTGCCATTGCATTTGCTGCAACAAATACAGAAGCCAGAGAGGTTACTAATAATAATTTTTTCATTTTTATCTTCTCCTAAGAACAAACTCACCACCGAGTCTTATTTTTAAGTCACTCCAGCGGTTCCATTAATTGCGAGCCAGAATTGCCGCGCCAAAAAATTATCATTTGAATTAAGTAACATCTCAACAAACCCTGAAACGCAAAAATTACAAAAAACTAAGAATTTTCCCACAAAAAAATTTATCTAAGAAGTATCCTAAGATAGAATTACTTGAAATGTGCCTTGTTTCAGAATTATCACCCACACAAACAAGCAATACCAAACAATTCATCTTTTTTATGTTTTTGATAAATATCAAAAAGATCATACAAATACCACCTAAGCAAAACCCTTACAAAACATAAAGATAATTAACGCCTCCATATTTTCTCTATAATGCTTATTATTTGTTGCAATTATGCTAATTTTTTAACTTCACAAGAAAATTCTCATGAAATATTCATATGAGGGGGAATATTCTTATAAAATAATCGCCAAGCTGGAGGATTAGTATTCGAATTGATAATTATTTCATATAAATAAAACCAGGAATTTTCCATATAAAAAGAATATTCCTGGAATATCAAGAGTTATATAACGCTCAACAGGAGAGATTTAGCTGAAACCTTTTAATCCCAAATAACTATTAAGTGTTACCGTTCGCACCCGATGTAGGGTAATCAAATTTTGTTGTTCGAGGGATTTAAATGACCGGCTAACGGTTTCAATTTTAAGGTCGAGATAACTGGCAATTTCCTCCCGGGAGAATGGCAAGTGAAGCGTCGTTTCTGGCCTGCCAATACGTAAATGCATCTCGTAAAACTCCACCAGAAAAGCAGCGATCCTGGCCTCAGCATGTTTATTCGCATAGCGCCGCAGTTTTTCAACAATGAATCCATTGTCCCTGCAGAGAAACTTGATGACTGCGGCAGCAACCGACGGATCCTTTTCTGCTACTTTGAACAACCGCGCAATATCGATATGACATACCTCCGCAGCCGTTGCCGCCTTAATCGTTGTCAGGTACTTCCCCCCTTCGACAGCATCCAGCGCCATGATATCTCCCGGAACATAAAAGCGACTGATAAAATCGTTATCACCGCATTCCACGCTGGACTTGCAGTATCCCTCGTGAATAACAAAAAGCATGTTTGCGGCTTCATCCTGCCGGGCGAGTATCTCCCCTGCTTTAAACCTTCTTCTTTTGTCTATTAATCGGTGTTGATTATCACGATCAATTGCCGCTCCCTTTGGACACAGCGAACAATGGCGGGGGGGAAACGGGTTGCCGAGCGGCACTACAGGAATGCGATGTTTGTGAATATCCGATTTCACGCAACAACTCCTCATAAAAATGAGACTGATTCTAATAGATCGGGCCATGGGAACAATACGTGAACTGAAGACCAGGAAAATTCATGCTGGCAGGGAAAATTCTGTGATACATCGCCTTTCTGGCACAGGGACGCATGGGTCAAAACCAGACTGATGATGTTAAAACGCAGGATAGAAAAATGTGGCAGTGGAGTGAAGGTTAGAATTAACAGGGCGATGCCTTAATAGCCTTGAAAATCAGAGTGCTATTATGGAATCGCCCGTTTTCAATTACGCACGGATCGTGTCGTCGCCGAAACCAACCCATTTGTATGTAGTCAGTGCTTCCAGCCCCATTGGGCCACGCGCGTGCAGTTTTTGCGTACTTACCGCCACTTCCGCGCCCAGTCCAAACTGGCCGCCATCGGTAAAACGCGTAGAGGCGTTAACGTACACAGCTGAAGAATCGACTTCATTCACAAAACGATCGGCGTTGCGTAGCGTACGCGTCAGGATCGCATCGGAATGCTGGGTACCATGCTCGCGGATGTGGGCGATGGCATCATCCAGACTGGTGACGATTTTCACGTTCAAATCCAGCGACAGAAACTCGTCGTCATACTCTTCAGCTTTCACCGCAACCACATTAGCAGGTCCTGCCTTCAATGTAGCCAGCGCCATTTCGTCTCCGTGCAGAGTGACGCCGCTTTGTGCCATCTGCTGGCTCAATGCTGGCAGAAAACGCGCGGCGATATCCTGATGCACCAGCAGAGTTTCTACGGTGTTGCAGGTGCTCGGACGCTGGGTTTTGGCGTTGACGATAATCTTCAGGGCCGGGGCGATCTCCGCGCTATCATCAACATAGATATGACATACGCCAATGCCGCCGGTGATGACCGGGATAGTCGACTGCTCACGACACAGCTTGTGCAGGCCCGCGCCACCGCGAGGGATCAGCATATCGATGTACTTATCCATCCGTAGCATCTCAGCGACCAGTGCGCGGTCCGGGTTATCAATCGACTGTACGGCAGCCGCGGGTAAACCGCAGGCTTCCAGCGCCTTTTGGATAACCGCTACGGTGGCGGCGTTCGTCCGGTAGGTCTCTTTCCCACCACGCAGGATCGCGGCATTGCCGGTTTTCAGGCACAGGGAGGCAACGTCAACGGTGACGTTTGGGCGCGCTTCATAAATTACGCCAATCACGCCCAGCGGGACGCGACGACGCTCCAGACGCAGACCGCTGTCCAGCAGCCCACCGTCAATCACCTGCCCGACCGGGTCGGCGAGATTACACACCTGGCGTACATCGTCAGCAATCGCTTTCAGACGCGCTGGCGTCAGAGCGAGGCGGTCGAGCATCGCATCGCTCAGGCCGTTGGCTCGCGCCTGCTCAACATCTTGTACGTTCGCGCTGAGGATGCTTTCGGTTTGCGCTTCCAGCTCATCAGCAATGGTTTCCAGTACGCGATTTTTTTCGCGACTGGAGAGCAGCGCCAGCTTATATGACGCGGCTTTGGCAGCAATGCCCATTTTTTCCAGCATATGCCTGTTCCTTAACGGGTGATCATGTCGTCACGATGGACAGCAACCGGGCCGTATTCGTAGCCCAGGATGGTGTCGATCTGTTGTGAGTGATGTCCGGCAATACGGCGCAGCGCATCGCTGTTATAGCGGGTGACGCCGTGGGCAATATCGCGCCCTTCGAGATTGCAGATGCGGATCACTTCACCACGAGAGAAGTTGCCTGTCACGCTTTTAATGCCTTTTGGCAATAATGAGCTGCCGCGTTCCAGAATCGCTGCGGTAGCGCCCTCATCAACAGTAATTTCTCCGGCAGGCGGCGCGCCGAAGATCCAGCGTTTACGGTTCTCCAGTGGAGATGCCTGAGCATGAAAACGCGTCCCAACGGAAACGCCTTCCATCACGTCGCCAATGACGCCCGGTTTGCTGCCTGCGGCAATTATGGTGTCGATCCCGGCGCGGCACGCGACATCGGCGGCCTGCAGTTTAGTCCCCATGCCGCCGGTTCCCAGACCCGAGACGCTGTCTCCGGCAATGGCGCGCAGCGCATCATCAATACCGTGCACGTCTTTGATCAGCTCCGCCTGCGGATTGGTGCGCGGATCGGCGGTGAACAGGCCCTGCTGATCGGTCAACAGCAGCAGCTTATCGGCTCCAGCCAGAATTGCCGCCAGCGCTGAGAGGTTGTCGTTATCACCCACTTTAATTTCAGCGGTCGCCACCGCATCGTTCTCATTAATGACCGGAACGATGTTGTTATCCAGCAGCGCGCGCAGCGTATCGCGGGCATTGAGGAAGCGCTCTCTGTCTTCCATATCCGCACGCGTCAGCAGCATCTGCCCGATATGAATACCGTAAATCGAGAAAAGCTGTTCCCATAGTTGAATCAGTCGGCTCTGCCCTACCGCTGCCAACAGCTGTTTCGAGGCTATCGTTGCCGGGAGTTCAGGGTAACCAAGATGCTCACGTCCGGCGGCAATCGCGCCTGAGGTAACAATAACAATACGATGCCCTGCGGCATGGAGCTGCGCGCACTGGCGAACCAGTTCTACGATGTGGGCGCGGTTCAGGCGGCGGGATCCGCCCGTTAACACACTGGTGCCAAGTTTTACCACCAGCGTCTGGCTGTCACTCATGATTCTCTGCCATTCAAAATTGGGGAAAATGATATCAAACGAACGTTTTAGCAGGACTGGCCCCGGTTGCCAACAACCAGCGCACAAAGCATGAAATTTTATTGCGCAGGATCAGCAAGCGTAGCGGCAGATTTTGACGCATTTATTACAGAAACAAAAAAACATCCTTTTTTAAAAATATTCTTACTTTGTCATAAAACGTTCATTGCCAGACGTTAAAAACCCTCCTGTCTTTTAACGGGGATCACACCCAGTGAATATTAGCGCGTACTTTTAATCAGGAATGAAAATGAAAAAGAGCACTCTGGCATTAGTGGTGATGGGAATTGTTGCGTCGGCATCCGTACAGGCTGCGGAAGTGTATAACAAGAACGGTAATAAACTGGACTTATACGGCAAAGTAAAAGCCATGCATTACATGACGGATTATGACAGCAAAGATGGTGACCAAAGCTATATCCGTTTAGGTTTTAAAGGCGAAACGCAAATTAACGATCAACTGACCGGTTATGGTCGTTGGGAGGCTGAATTCGCCGGCAATAAAGCTGAAAGCGATTCTAACCAACAAAAAACACGTCTGGCCTTCGCCGGTGTGAAATTAAAAGATTTTGGCTCGTTTGATTATGGTCGTAACCTGGGTGCGCTGTATGACGTGGAAGCATGGACCGATATGTTCCCGGAATTCGGCGGCGACTCCTCCGCACAAACCGATAACTTTATGACCAAACGTGCCAGCGGCCTGGCAACTTACCGTAACACCGACTTCTTCGGCGTCGTGGATGGCCTGGATCTGACCCTGCAATATCAGGGTAAAAACCAGGACCGCGATGTGAAAAAACAGAACGGCGACGGTTTTGGTACTTCCGTTACCTATGACTTTGGCGGCAGCGATTTTGCGGTGAGCGGCGCTTATACCAACTCCGATCGTACTAACCAGCAGAATCTGCAAACTCGCGGTACAGGCGATAAAGCAGAAGCCTGGGCAACTGGCTTAAAATATGATGCTAACGATATTTATATTGCAACGTTCTATTCTGAAACGCGCAATATGACGCCAATTTCCGGTGGCTTTGCTAATAAAACACAGAACTTCGAAGCGGTAGTTCAGTACCAGTTTGACTTTGGTCTGCGTCCGTCACTGGGTTATGTGCTGTCTAAAGGGAAAGATATTGAAGGCGTCGGCAATGAAGATCTGGTGAATTATATTGATCTCGGCTCAACGTACTATTTCAACAAAAATATGTCCGCGTTTGTCGATTATAAAATCAACCAGCTCGATAGCGATAATAAGCTGGGCATCAACGATGATAATATCGTTGCCGTCGGTATGGTCTACCAGTTTTGATATAGCATAAAAAAAGCCGGATGGGGTTGCGCCGCCATCCGGCTTTTCACTGTTCATTATGCCGTTAACTTAACCGGTTCATCCTTAAAGTCGTCAGCAGGTTCCAGCGCCAGATTCAGCGTCGTTAACAAGCCAAGTAATTTTTCATGGAATTCACGTAAGGTGTATTCCAGTCGCTCTACCACTTCAGTCTCTTTCACCGGCACCGCAGTCCAGTTACCGTCTTTATCAAACAAACCAAACTGATAACTATACGTGAAGCGTTTTTCCTGCGCCTCCAGTTCCATCCACCAGCCCCAGAACTCGCGTTTCTCAGGGGCGGGTTTCACGTTGACGCAAACAGCCAGACAATCGAAAAAAAATCGATTATCTTCGCACTGCCCTTCCCGGATGTACGGGCCAAGCGCGGTGAATTTCTTGATCAATCTACTTTTCGGATGCCCACTCGGTAACGTCATTACGATCTCCTTAGGTGAAGCACCTGTTTTACCAAATCGATAAAATTTAGCAAACTTTTAACACAATCTCTGATTGATCCAACTGGTTATTTCCTGCAACCCTTTGTCAAAATTGCGATACACCGGATTGAAGGGGATCTCCAGTAGCTTACCGTCTGAAGATGAAGATGTGATTAAACGTGACTCTTCTTCCGGGCTAAACGGGTCGTTCTTCCAGAACCCCGAAAGCATTGGCGTCGGGCAGCGTCGCCCCAGCAGGCCCTGCACTTTTAATGAATAGCGATTAAGCTCAACGCGCAGCGCTTCATCGGAGGCGTCATGCATCCCCAGGCGGCTAGCCAGTACATCAAGATACATTTCCGGGACGCTCGCCTGACGCTGCGGGTCACTAAGCAGCGCATGAACCACTGGTCCCAGACAGGCCACCGCCTTCAGACGTGATGATTCCAGATATGCCAGACGTACCGCTACGTTAGCGCCAAAGCGGAAACCGAAGGCCGCCACGCGAGTGTGATCCACCCAGGGAACATTAGGCAGCGCTTTTAATACATGCTGATGCAGCAGGCTGGAATCCTGAGTCAGTTTCCATTTTGATGAGAACCCAACCGACGGCATATCCAGCGTCAGCATGGCAATGCCACGTGGAGCAAAGTAGCGCTCATACAGACTGTAATAATCCGTTTGCATGGAATCGAGGCCACCGCACATCAGCACCGTCGGGAACGGGCCGTCGCCTTTTGGCATATGCAGGAATCCAGTGATTGGCGCGCCGCCGGTAACGGCAAATTCCATCTCGCGCAATGTCCCCGGCAGTCGCTGCGCGGCCTCTTCATAGGCGCGATTGGCCAAAGCCTGTGCCTGTTCTGCCAGCTCATCGCCTTTCAGGTGTGGGTAAGCGGCAATGTTGTACAACGTAGACGCATGTAGCCAGTGGCGTCCGCTCACCTGCGGATCCTCTTCCATAGACGCTTTCTGTTGCCAGTCCATCGCCTGCTTCGCCCACTCATAGATCCAGTTCCCGCCGCGATAGCCGATAACCGTATCGTAGAGTTCTTTATCCGTACGTTCGGCTTCGCTCATCACGATACGTGCCTGCACCTCAAGGATTTCACGCGGGTCGACGCCACGCCAGATCCACATCAGACGATTCACCATGCGATACCAGTGGGGAATGGTTTTACCATCCAGGGCAGATTGTACGGACGGCTGCGCGCCGTGATTAAAACGACGAACCAGCGTTGACGTTTCAGGGTGTTTGAAGCGGGGTTTAAACAGGACTTCGCTGAGGTTAGCCTGTGACATGATTGCAGCCTCCATGAGTACTCACTAAGGCATAGTGTAACCTGACACTGCACAAAAAGAACAACGCCCGGCAGTTGCCAGGCGTTGAAAACTTTTTAGATTAGCGACCAGAGATCGGCGGGACGAACACCACGCCCATATCCCACGGCTGTTCAATCCAGGTATCCTGAGGGATATCAACAACATAATCATTCACCAGCGGGCGACCTGCCGGCTTAGCGAAGATAGTAACGAAATGCGCTTTAGGATACATTTCGCGGATCGCAACGGCGGTACCACCGGTGTCAACCAGGTCATCGATTACGATGAAACCTTCACCGTCGCCTTCGGCACGTTTCAGCACTTTCAGTTCGCGCTGGTTGTCGTGATCGTAGCTGGAGATGCATACGGTATCGACATGACGAATACCCAATTCACGCGCCAGCAATGCGCCCGGTACCAGACCACCACGGCTAACGGCAATAATGCCTTTCCATTGTTCAGAAGGCATCAGGCGGCTTGCCAGTTTACGTGCATGGATCTGCAACATGTCCCAGGTGACGACGTATTTTTCGCTCATGTGAAGTGTCCCAGCC
>ERZ773225.816-NODE-816-length-42484-cov-5.275401_pt1 | contig 42484 bp, 41 predicted proteins | sample MGYA00580993_ERZ773225 | MGnify/ENA primary metagenome ERZ773225 (study PRJEB29015, sample SAMEA2737748) | human gut metagenome | biome: human gut; feature: human-associated habitat; material: faeces | place: China | collected 2012 ...
TCAGCCGCGCTACAAACGCGCTGTCTATCAGATTATAGGAATATTGCAGAAACATGGAAATCAGCGGCGGTATCGACATTTGCCAGATGAGTTTTCCAACGGGCGCGACCGCCATTTTGTTATTGGTCTGCATGCTTTCCCTCTTCTCCACAAATTATCCGAACAATATAGTTTTGTTTGCGTGCTGCGGGCTGACCGGCTTCATGGACCGGATAGCCTAATGCAATCGCCCCAACGCCACGCAAGGTTTCCGGTAGCTTCCACTCCCGCAGGAGATCCTTGTCGCTTTCGATGTCAAAAATCTCACGTTCCAGATGTACCCATACGGTTCCCAGGCCAAGGGCATAGGCAGCGAGCATCATATTTTCAAGGACGCAACTTCCGTCCTCAACATAAGTGCTTTCGGACCCATATGCCAAAACTAGGATTACGACAGGTGCGCCATAATAAGGGTCTGTGTTGCTCCACATCACTTCTGCGTTTAGTTTTGCAATCTTACGCCTATATTTGGGGTATGTAATTGCAATGATGGTTGGAGATTGGTGTCCTCCGCCGGTAGGAGCGTAAGTCTCTGCTTCCAGTACAGCGTCCAAAGCCTTGGAAGGGAGGATAGGCTCCGATTTATAAGCCCGTACACTACGACGCGTCTTGATAAGAGACAAAAAATTTTTTTCCATACAGATATAGTCCTCCATTTTGCTAATACTTCCGAGATACAGGCAACAAAAAAGCCACACAACTATCACAAGATAGCTGTGTGGCAAAAAGATGACCGAATCCGGAAAAGTCCACTAAAATTTTGCGTTTATTATTATATCAAACTTGAAGGAGACTGTCAAGCATCAATCATTACGGAATTGTGGCAACTGTCTGTTGCTTTTTTGTGTTACTTTATGGCACATGAGAATTAGCACATGGATTGTCATTACCATAACCTTCAATAAGATTGGTTCTATGTCAATACTTTGGACACAAAAAGTTGAACTCTTCTCACAGCATAACATATGTCGAGAGAATTATTTCTTAGGCTGAGTTTTTTATTGTAGTTGTTTTAATTGACAATTCCCTTAATTTAATATAATATTAAGGTACCTAATAAATATTAGGAGGTGATGTGTTGGAAAAGAAATATCCTATTGAAGAAATAAATTTGAATGAAATATTGATACATAATTTTTTGGATATAAACCATATGATGCGTATGCTTTATGAGGGAAAAGCAAGTCAAAGTCGTATTTTGATTGTTCTTTATGAATACGGTGTTGTTTCTCAAAAAGACTTAACAGAATTTTTAGGAATTAAATCTGGTTCATCTAGTGAAATTTTGTCTAAACTCGAAAAGTCTGGGTTGATTTCTCGTATAAAAAGTGAAAAGGATCATAGAATTATGGAGATTTCTTTGACAGATAAAGGAAAAGTATTTGCTAAAGAAGCTTTAGAAAAAAGGCAAAATCGACATAATCAAATGTTTAAATCTTTAGATAATGAAGAAAAAGCATTGCTAAATTCACTTCTTACAAAGCTTTATGATGATTGGAATAATCGTTTTACATTTTCTAATGTAGATAAAAATAAACATAATTCTAAGGAAAAATAAATATGTGGAAATATATCAAGCCATATCTATTTTATGCTATTTTAGTTGGTTTATTTATGATTGGCGAAGTATCAATGGATTTAATCCAACCAGGAATTATGAGCAAAATAGTTGATAACGGTGTTTTAGGGTTAAATAACAATAATATAAGTGACTTGAACTTAATTATAAAATTAGGTTTACAAATGATAGGACTTGTTTTGTTTGGTGGATTATGTGGTTCATTAAATAATGTATTTGTTAATATGTCAGGTCAAAATATCGGTAATGATATAAGAAAAGATTGCTTTCGTAAAATTATGACTTTTTCTTTTTCTCAGATAAATGATTTTGGCACAGGTGCTGAGAGAGTATTTTTAATTCTTGATGAAGAAAATGAAGACCCTAGTGGTATTGAACTAGCTAATGATGACAAAGCAACTGTATATTTCAAGAATGTTTGTTTTTCCTATGATAAAGTAAAAACAGTAATAGATAATTTTACATTAACTGTTCCAACAGGTAAAAAAGTTGCCTTAGTAGGTGCAACTGGTAGCGGAAAAACCACTATAGTAAACTTACTTATGAGATTTTACGATATAGATAGTGGAGAAATTTTAATAAATAAACAGAATATTAAGGATATAGCTCGTGAAGATTTGAGAAAGAATGTAGCCATTGTATTGCAAGACACAGTATTATTTTCGGATACCATTTATAATAATCTAAAGTACGGTAACGAAAATGCAACTGAAGAACAATTGAAGGTTGCTATCGAAATGAGCCGTTGTACAGAAATGATTAACCATTTACCTCAAGGATATGAAACTGTGCTAACTGGTGCTGGTGCAAACATAAGTCAAGGTCAGCGTCAGTTATTAGCAATCGCTAGAGCATTTGTTGCAGACCCCAAAATTCTCATTCTTGACGAGGCTACTTCAAATGTAGATACACGAACCGAAAAAGCAATACAAAGTGCAATGCAGAAGATTATGCAAGGTCGAACTAGCATAATAATTGCTCATCGTCTATCTACTATTATGGATTCAGATATGATTGTTGTTATGGATAATGGACATATAGTTGAAAATGGTACCCATGATGAGTTACTAGAGAAAAAGGGAAAATACTACGAACTCTATATGACACAGTATGAAGGATTTGCAACTTGATTTGTGGGTCTATTAACAAATTACCATATTTTTATATGACTAAAACATAAAAAATGATATGCAAAATGTCCCTTGCATTAAAATAATATATTTGATAAAATAATTAGGCGTAATAAGCATTTTCAAGAATATTCCTTTTACTTGCCACTTGTTAGCATTTTTCCTAATCAATGCGATTATGCTTGGTGTTAGTTTCCTATTACCAAACTATCTACAGGTTGCACTATTGTGTGAATCTATGTTAGCTGGATTTATGTTACTACCTGGTGCTGGCCTAAATGCAATTATGGGACCTATTGGTGGTACTGCACTAGATAAAATAGGTGCAAAGATTCCTATTATTATTTGTACAGGTTTAATGACGGTAGGTGTACTGTTGTTCACAATTTTCGGTATGTCACTTAATACATATATGGTAATAGGTTTCTATATTATTTTTGGTATCGGTTGCGGTATAGCTTTTGGTAATACTATGACTATCGGTAACTTGCGATTTCCTGTTCAGCAAAAGGCATATGGTAATACTTCTTTTAATACATTAATGCAGTTTGCAGGAGCAGTTGGTACAAGCGTATGTGCAGCTTTAGTTTCATCAGCACAAAGTATGGATAATTCTATGAATTATGCTGAGAAAACTGTCGGTGGTTCTACTCATAGTTTTATTTTCTTATTAATACTTGCAGTTGCATGCTTTGCGCTTCAAGTTATCGGATTTAAAACATATAAAGAGAATTAAATACATACATAATTATATAAAAGAAACAGACACCAACTTTTTACAGTTGATGTCTGTTTTTATGTTTCATCATTCTTCTGTTGATGATGTTTCTTCAATTTTCTTAACTTCTTTATCTTTATTTTTCTTATCGGATAAAGGAGTCATAGACTTTGCACAAATCATCATTGTTGATGCATTGTGAAGTAAAGCTGAAAGGGAAGGAGTAATAACACCCATAAAACCAAGTAAAAGTAGGGAAGAATTAAACCCTAAAATAAATCTGTAATTTTTATGAATTCTCTCCATCAATTCTTTACTTAAAATTCTAATTCTAGCCAGCTGATTTAGTGAAGAATCTTTAATAGTAATATCAGCAGTTTCTCTTGCAATGTCTGATGAATCATTCATTGCTACAGATACATTAGCAGCAGCCAAAGCAGGCGTATCGTTAATACCGTCACCAACCATAATTACACAGTGACCTTTATCTTTCAAATCTTCTATGTATTTATGTTTGTCTTCAGGTAGTACTTGATACTTGTATTCTGTAATGCCGAGTTGTTCAGCAGTCGTTTTTGCTGCTTTATAACTGTCACCTGTTAGCATAACAATATTACTGATACCAAGGGACTTTAGTTCAGTAATAGCATCCCTAGCATCAGCCCTTGGAGGGTCACTAATACAAAGAACACCTACTAATTCATCACCGATAGCTAGGTAAAGTACAGAACAAGCACCGGACTTTTTATTGATAAGTTCTTCTTGTTCATCAGTAACAGTTATGTGTTCATCTTCAACAACAAAGTGCTTACTACCGATAATAGCTTTCTTGCCATGTAGTGTAGTAGAAATACCATGTGCTACAACATAGTTAACTTCAGTATGTTCCTCTAAATGAGCAATACCTCTTTCATTAGCAGCATTTACAACTGCGTTTGCTACACTGTGAGGGAAATGTTCCTCAAGACAAGCAGCAATTTTTAGTATTTCTTCTTCACTGTATTTACCAAATGAAACTATCTTTTCAAGAGTAGGTTCAGCATTAGTTAGTGTACCTGTCTTGTCAAATACAATAGTATCAGCATTTGAGAATGCTTCAAGGTATTTACAACCTTTAATAGTAATATCGTGTACTGCAGCCTCTCTAATAGCAGAAATTACTGCAATAGGGGTTGATAGCTTAATAGCACAAGAATAGTCAACCATCAAAAGTGAAAGAGCTTTGTTTACATTTCTTGTGAAAATCAATGTTAAGAAGAATCCTAAGAAACTGAATGGTACAATTCTGTCAGCTAAGTTTTCTGCGTTACTCTGTACACTAGCCTTTAGATTTTCTGAATTATCAATTAGTTCAATAATCTTGCTAATCTTTGTGTTAGAAGAAAGTTCTCTAACTTTTACAACAACAGAACCTTCTTCAATTACTGTACCTGCATAAACAGAAGTATCAGCAACTTTCATTACCGGTAGAGATTCACCTGTAATAGATGCCTCGTTAACAGTAGCTTCACCATCAGTAACAATACCGTCAATAGGAATAACATTACCTGTATGAATACGGATTTTATCCCCAACTTGTAGTTCTGTAATAGGTATCTCAACATCTTCACCGGAAGTTACCAGCCATACCTTATCAGTCTTAATAACTAGGCTGTCAGTTAATACAGCTTTTGTTCTTTCTCTGGTATATTTTTCCAGTAAACTGGAAATTGATAGTAAGAACATAACTGTACTTGCAGTTTTAAAGTTCTTTCTGACAAAACAAGCGACAATAGATGCACTGTCCAGTACATCAACATTTAGCTTACATTCACTAAGTGCTTTTATGCCATTTTTAATGTACTTAACACTGTTGTAAATTGTAAGTGCTGTGGCAATAGGGTTAGGCACAAATGCTTTGAAAAATACTCTTTTTAAAGCAATTTTAAGTAAACTGTCTTTAAATTCTTTATCAATTTCTTTTATGCCATATTCTCTTTTTTCTGTCATAGGAGCAAGAGTGTTTATATTAAGGTTCTTAACTAATTCAACAACCTTTTCTCTGAAACCGGTCTTGTACATAACAAGAATACCACCGTTAATGCTTGTAACATAAACTTCTTTTACAAAACTACTTGTAGAAATATAAAAGCGAATACTCTCCTCATATTCTTTAGGAATAGCATAGTTGCCACATCTGAAACGAATACGACAAGGTTTATCATATACAATTTTGAATTTCATTAATATTCACTTCTTATTATTCAGCTACTGCTTCTTCTGTAATACCTGCTTCAGTTTTAGCATCATAACAAATGTCAGAAGCTTCATCCTTAATGTTCTGGAATGTAGCCTTTGCATCATTCTGTAGCTTAATACCTTTTGCAAGACCTGTAACTGCTAGGTTTCTTGTCTTTTCAGACTTAAGAACTTTCTTACCTACAACTATTGCTGCTGCACCTGCAACTGCACACCATAATTTTTCATTCTTTAGAATGTCTAACATTTTAAAAACTCCTTTTGTGATTATTTTTGCAGTTAGTAAGCTATAACTAACTGCTTGCTTTTATTTTATTACAACACCTAAAAATAGTCAAGATTTTACAATCATTTTTATAAATTTTATGTTACTATTTTGATTGTATTTATATGTAGATTATGTTATTATATTACCTGATTAAGTAATGATTTAGAACGAAAAGAGGAACAGTTATGATGATATTACAAGTGCTTTTATTGCTGGTTGGTTTCCTGTTACTCGTAAAGGGTGCTGATTGGTTTGTAGAAGGTGCTGCAAGTATTGCAAAGAAAATGGGAATACCTCAGTTAATAGTAGGGCTTACCATTGTAGCAATGGGTACAAGTATGCCTGAGGCAGCAGTTAGTATTACTGCTGCAATAAACGGTAATGCCGGAATTACAGTAGGTAATGTTGTAGGCAGTAACATTATGAATATTTTGATTATTCTAGGTATTACTTCAGTTATAACAAGTGTTGCTATACAAAAGTCAACTTTATATTATGAAATACCCTTTATGATAGGTATTACTGTTGTAATGATGATATTCGGTTATACAGATTCAAAGATTACTTTCTTTGAAAGTGTAATTCTATGTATTTTATTTGTTGCTTTTCTTGGCTATCTTTTTTATATGGCTAAAAAGGGTTCACCTACCGAAGAAGAAACTGCAAAAGATTTTCCGGTTTGGAAATGCCTATTGCTTATGGTTATAGGTGGCATTATGGTAGTAAAGGGCAGTGACTTTGCAGTAGATGGTGCATCTTACATAGCAAAGTTCTTTGGTATGAGTGATAGATTTATCGGCTTAACTATTGTTGCATTTGGTACTTCACTACCTGAACTTGTAACTTCAATTACAGCTGCAAAGAAAGGTAATGTTGGTATAGCTATCGGTAATATAGTAGGCAGTAATATCTTTAATATATTATTTGTAATCGGTATTACAGGTCTTATCTGTGATGTGCCATTTGAAAGCAAGTTCTTAATTGATACTTGTGTAGCTATCGGTGCAGGTATAATTCTTTGGTTAGGTACAATTAAACATAAAGAATTAAGACGACCTTGTGGTATATTAATGTTACTTTGTTATGCCGGTTATTTTGCATATTTATGTGTTAAGTAGCTTTTTAAAATTTAATATGAATTAAAAAGGTATCTCACAAACTTTAGTAAGTAAGTGAGATACCTTTTTTACATAACTATATTTATAAGAAAACAAAATATTAATCCTGTTATAGTCGGTAAGAAAATAGAAATCAAAGTCCATAATTTACTTTTTGTTTCCTTATAAATAGTAAGACAAGTTGTTGAACATGGAAAGTGCATTAATACAATAATTATCATACAAATTGCAGTTTTAATAGTCCAACCATTACTGATTAGTAGGTTACTTAATGCTCCTAAGTCACTACATTCAACAAGTGTACTACTGCCACAATAAGCCATTAACATAATGGGAATTACAATTTCATTAGCCGGAAAGCCCAGTAACAATGCAATAAGTATTTCACCGTCAAGTCCAAATACTTTTCCAATCGGATTAAGAAAATTTACAATATAACTTAATATAGTGTAGTCATTGATTTTAATATTACCACATAACCAAATTATAGCACCGGCAGGTAAAGCCACAACTAATGCCCTAAGCAACACGAAAACTGCTCTATTCTTAATTGACTCATAAATAGTAGCAAAGATTTTAGGTTTCTTGTATTTAGGCATTTCCATTACAAAATCTTTGTTTCCGTTTTTCAGTATAGTTTTGCTAAGTAAAAATGAAATACCCATAGAAACAATAATACTTAATATAATAAATCCCGTAAGTATTAATGCAGATACAAGTGACCGTAATTTACTGCTAAAGTAAGAAGTCATAAATATAGTGATAATGGAAATAAGTGTAGGAAACCTACCGTTACAAGGTACAAAGTTATTTGTAACAATAGCATTTAGCCTTTGCTCTCTGTTATTAATTATCCTACAACCGGTAACACCACAAGCATTGCAACCAAAACCCATACACATAGTTAATGCTTGTTTTCCACTGCAATTAGCTTTACAAAACACTCTGTCTAAATTAAATGCAACTCTAGGTAAATAACCAAAATTCTCAAGTAAAGAAAATATAGGGAAGAAGATAGCCATAGGTGGCAACATAACTGCAACTACCCATGTTACTGTCCTATACACACCATCACATATTAAAGAAATTATATAACTAGGCAAAGAAATATAGTTTAAAAATTCATATAGATATTCTCCACCTTTAGCAAATATATAACTCAAAAAATCACTGGGATAGTTAGCACCAATAATAGTAATGTACAGTACCATTGCAAGTAACAAAAACATTATAGGAATACCGGTAACTTTTGAAGTGAAAATTTTATCTAACTTTCTTTGCCTGTCATTGCACCTGTCATCAACAACTTCTTTAATAATATTTTCCTTATCAAGTTTTCTATGTTTTATAGGTGTAGGAAAATGATTGTTTATATTAATATTTATTATATTATTAAGTATATCAAGTGAACTTCTGTCAGTAGCCTCAGTAGTAACAATAGGAATTTTCAGTATTTTTTTTAGCTTATCTATGTTAATTTTAGTGCCGGACTTTGTTGCACTTTTATATTGATTGATACATACAATTACATTACTTGTTATGTTAGAAACTTCCTCAATAAGTGTAAGGCTTTTGTAGATGTTATTACCATCAACGACAACTATTACAAGTGCATCTTTGTGTTGTAACAAAAATTCTTTACTGCAAATTTCTTCAGCATTAGCAGCACATAAAGTGTATATACCGGGTAAATCAACAATACAAATATCCTTGTTGCATTTTAACTTGCCTTCTGCACATTCAACAGTTTTACCTGTCCAATTACCTGTGTGTTGATTGTCCCCTGTAAGCCTGTTGAATATAGAACTTTTACCCACATTAGGGTTACCGATTAATATTACTAAATTATTATCACACATTTCTCACCTTTATGTTTTCAGCAGTTTTATTTCTAATAGCAAAGATACCGTAATAAGTTTTGTAAGCAGAAATGTTTTTGCCCATACTTCTGTATAAAGGTACAATAGGTGCATTTTCAAATATTCCGTAATTCTCGTATACCTTGTTGTTATTTTTTATCTTGTGAACAATATAGTCTTTGTTTAATTCAGCTTTACATAAATCTATTACTTGTGACATACAATCACCTTAAAATTTTTAGTCACTATAAATTATGTAATGATTTTATTATTGTGAGTGTATATGGATAAATAGGTAATAAAAAATGGATGCTTTCTGAATAAAACAGAAAACATCCATCGGTTATGTAATATATAATGTGAAATTTTCTAAAAAGGGAAAATCACATATTTTCTTTTATAATATCTACAAAATATTTATGTACTGTTAAGTCATCATTTAGTTCAGGATGAAAAGCAGTTACAAGCTGATTGCCCTCTCTTGCACCAACAATTTTACCGTCAACTGTAGCAAGTACCTTAACATTATCACCCACACTTGAAATATAAGGTGCTCTGATAAATGTCATAGGAATTTCGCCTTTATCGTCAAATGAACTTTTAGTATAGAAACTGCCTAACTGTCTGCCATAAGCATTTCTCATAGCAGTAATATCCATAGTAGCTAAGTGAGTCTTATTGTCATTATCAATACTTTTAGCAAGAAGTAGCAGTCCGGCACAAGTACCGAATACAGGCAAACCATTTTCAATTTTTTCTTTTAATGTATCATAAATATCAAGTTCATGAAGTAATTTACCTTGTACTGTGCTTTCACCACCGGGAATAATCAAACCGTCAAAGTGCTTATCTAGGTCAGACCTTTTTCTAATTTCAAAAGTTTCAATACCTAGTTTATCTAGCATTTGTATATGTTCAATTACTGCACCTTGCAAAGATAAAACAGCAACAACCATTATTACTTTCCTCTTTCAGCCATTAGAATTTCAATTTCCTGTTCGTTGATACCAACCATAGCTTCACCTAGGTCTTCTGAAAGTTCAGCAAGCATCTTAGCATCATTGTAGTTAGTAACAGCCTTAACAATAGCGTTAGCTCTTTTCTTAGGGTTGCCTGACTTAAAGATACCTGAACCTACGAATACACCTTCAGCACCTAACTGCATCATTAGAGCAGCATCAGCAGGAGTTGCAACACCACCGGCAGCAAAGTTAACAACAGGTAGCTTACCGTTTTCGTGTACATACTGAACAAGGTTGTAAGGAACTTGTAATTGCTTAGCAGCCTCATATAGTTCATCAGTGCTCATAGAAACAAGTCTTCTGATTTCAGACTGCATCATTCTCATATGCTTAACTGCCTGAACAACATCACCTGTACCGGGTTCACCTTTAGTTCTAATCATTGATGCACCTTCATTAATTCTTCTTAGTGCCTCACCAAGGTCCTTAGCACCACATACGAATGGTACTTTAAAGTTTGTCTTGTCAATGTGATAAACATCATCAGCAGGAGATAGAACTTCACTTTCATCAATGTAGTCAATTTCAATAGCCTCAAGAATCTGTGCTTCTGCAAAGTGACCGATTCTGCACTTAGCCATAACAGGGATAGAAACAGCTTCCTGAATACCCTTAATCATCTTAGGGTCACTCATTCTTGAAACACCACCGGCTGCTCTAATATCGGCAGGGATTCTTTCAAGAGCCATAACTGCACAAGCACCGGCTTCTTCAGCAATCTTAGCCTGTTCAGGTGTAGTAACATCCATAATTACTCCACCCTTTAACATTTGTGCTAAATTCTTGTTTAATTCAAATCTTTCGTTACTCATAACAAATTTTCCTTTCATTTCAAAACTGTTGCCACAATTATATAAATTATTTGGTTATATTAAAACTACCAATTTGATATTAATTAATAATACCAGATTAATGTGACTTGAAATATATAAATAATTTACTTTAAATAGTTGATTATAATGATATAATTGTAATTACAAAACTTATAGGGAGACAATAGGAGAATGATTTATACATATTATTACAATTCACCACTTGGCAGAATTACAATGGCTAGTGACGGTGATTATCTCATTGGCTTATGGTTTGATGGACAAAAATACTATGCCAATTCAATAAAAGGAGAGCATATAGAAAAGTCACTTCCTATTTTTACAGAAGTGACACAGTGGCTTGATATTTATTTTAGTGGCAAAGAACCTGATTTTATACCACCGTTATTGATGAAAACAACACCATTCCGTAGAGCAGTATGGGAAGCTATGCTCACCATTCCATATGGCAAAACTATGACCTATGGTGAAATTGCAAATATAATAGCTAAAGAAAAAGGCACTAATAGAATGTCTGCTCAAGCAGTAGGTGGTGCAGTCGGTCATAACTCTATTTCAATTATTATTCCTTGTCATAGAGTTGTTGGCACAAATGGTAGCTTAACAGGTTATGCCGGTGGAATAGATAAAAAGATTCAACTACTAAAATTAGAAAAAACAGATATGAAAAATCTTTTTATTCCAAAGAAAGGCACGGCACTATGATAAAAAAATTACATAATAACAAACTCGATTTTAAAACTGATGTTCAAAATCGTTATTGCTATAGTTTAAAACTATAGCAAACTTATAATTATATATATTATACAAATCAAAGTGATTGTTATATAATTAACACCAAGCGATATAAATATCGGTAAAATATAAATTTTGATTTGGAGAATATTATGAAAACATCAGTTATTGGATACCCTAGAATCGGTACATTAAGAGAACTTAAGTTTGCTTCCGAAAAGTATTTCAGAAAAGAAATCACTTCAGTTGAACTTTTGGATACTGCAAAGTCTTTGCGTAAAATTCATTGGAATACACAGAAAAATTCCGGTATTGAATTTATTTCAAGCAATGATTTTTCTTTTTATGATATGACTTTAGATACAGCAGTATTATTTAATATCATCCCAAATAGATATAGGGAACTTAATCTTTCTGATCTTGATACTTACTTTGCTATGGCTCGTGGTTTTCAGGATAATTCAGGTGATGTTAAAGCACTTGCAATGAAAAAGTGGTTTAACACTAACTATCACTACATTGTTCCTGAAGTTGAGGATGATACAGAAATCAAGCTAGTTGGCAACAAACTATTTGATGAATACAATGAAGCAAAGTCTTTAGGTATCGAAACAAAACCGGTTTTTATCGGTCCATATACTTTACTAAAGCTATGTAGATTTACAGGCAACAAACCTTGTGCTGATTTTGTAGATGCAGTTATTACTGCTTATAAGGACTTAGTTTCTAAGTGTGAAGAAAATGATGTTAAGTGGTTACAGGTTGATGAACCGTCACTTGTAAAGGATATGACAAGTGATGACCTAGCATTATTTAACAAGATTTACGGTGAAGTCCTTTCAACTAAGCAGAATTGCAAAGTCCTTCTACAAACATACTTTGGTGATGTAAGAGATGTATATGCTGATTTAATTAACAAGCCATTTGATGGTATTGGTCTTGACTTTATTGAGGGTAAAGAAACATATAACCTAGTTAATAAGTTTGGCTTCCCAAGTGATAAGATTTTATTTGCAGGTCTTGTAAATGGTAAAAATATCTGGAAGAACCATTATGAAAAGACACTTGAAACTCTTAATGATTTGAAGAATAAGGGTATTAACACAGTGCTTTCAACATCTTGTTCATTACTTCATGTTCCTTATACTCTAAAGCATGAAACAAAGCTAGATGCTAAGTACCTTTCTCACTTCTCATTTGCAGAAGAAAAGCTGGTTGAACTATCAGAGTTAAAATTATTAGCTGACTTAAGTGATTATGCAAATGAAGAAACATACAAGAATAATAAGAAGTTATTTACAGAACAGAGAGATTGCTTTAATCAGGCTGTACATGACAGACTATCCAGTGTTACAGATAAGGATTATACAAGACTACCTGCAAGAGCAGAAAGACAGAAACTTCAAAAGATTGAACTTAACCTACCGATATTTCCAACAACAACTATCGGTTCATTTCCACAGACTAAGGAAGTAAAGGTTAATCGTTCAGCATTTAAGAAAGGTGAAATCTCTAAGGAAGAATATGTAGATTTCAACAAAAAGAAAATTGCAGAATGTGTTAAATTTCAGGAAGAAATCGGTCTTGATGTACTTGTTCATGGTGAGTATGAAAGAAACGATATGGTAGAGTACTTTGGTGAAGCACTTGGAGGTTTCCTATTTACAGAAAAAGCATGGGTACAGTCATACGGTACAAGATGTGTTAAGCCTCCAATTATCTGGGGTGATGTATATCGTGAAAAGCCAATTACAGTTGATTGGTCAGTATATGCTCAGTCATTAACAAATAAGATTATGAAAGGTATGCTTACAGGCCCTGTAACTATCCTAAATTGGTCATTCCCAAGAGAAGATATTTCTATTAAAGACTCTATCTCACAGATTGCACTTGCTATTCGTGATGAAGTTCTTGACCTTGAAAAGAACGGAATTGAAATTATCCAAATTGATGAGGCAGCTTTAAGAGAAAAGCTACCACTTCGTAAGTCTGATTGGCAGAAAGAATATTTGGATTTTGCAATTCCTGCATTTAGACTAACTCATAGTGGAGTTAAAGCAGATACTCAGATTCACACACATATGTGTTACAGTGAATTTACAGATATTATCCCTGCTATTGATGATATGGATGCTGATGTTATTACATTTGAGGCATCTCGTTCAGATTTGCAGATTTTAACTTCATTAAAGGAACATAACTTTGAAACAGAAGTAGGTCCGGGTGTATATGATATTCATTCACCAAGAGTTCCATCAGTTGAAGAAATTGTTAATGCACTTAACTTAATGCTAACTAAGATTGATAAAGAAAATCTATGGGTAAACCCAGACTGTGGTCTGAAAACAAGAGGTATCCCTGAAACAGAAAAGAGCCTAAAGAATATGGTTGAGGCTGCAAAGATTATTAGAAAAGAAGTAAAGTAATGGAAGTTTCTGAACTATATAAAGACAAAAAGAAAACTCTTTCTTTTGAAATTGTCCCACCTGAAAAGAACAGTGAATTAAGCAGCATTGATGAAACACTTGATATGATGCAAGAAAATTTGAACAATTGTATATTATATAATTTCTAATTTATGGAATAGTACAAAGAGTATGTAGTTGCTTATGTGATTACATACTCTTTTTTATGACTTTTTATAAATAATAAAAAATTGTTGCAGATCATTACAAAAATGTTGTTATGTGTGCTATAATATATTTTGTATAAAGTCTATTTCTATTTTCTCTGCATATACAGTAATAGGAGCTGATATGGTGAGAAGAAAAGGTTATATTTTTGTACTGTCCACAACACTGATACTTTGCTTTATTGTTATGATATTTACAGCAGTAAACCAAAGTTCAGTTATGACTAATACAACTGAAAGTAAGAAAGATTCAGTAATAGTAATTGATTGTGGTCATGGTGGGGAAGACCCCGGAGCAGTCGGAGTAAATAATGTTTATGAAAGTGATGTTAATTTATCATTTGGTTTAAAGTTTAATGATATTCTTAAACTAAATGGTTATGATACTGTTTTAACTCGTAATGACAAAAATGATATTGCAGATAAATCGCTTGATACAATAGCTAAAAGAAAAAAGTCTGATATGTACAAAAGACTTGACATTTATAACAGTAGTCTTAAGAATGTAGCTATTAGTATTCATCAAAATATTTTCCCTGCAAAGTCTTGCTCAGGTACTCAAGTTTTTTATTCAAAACAAAACCCACTTTCTAAAGTTCTTGCAGACAATATTACAACTTCTGTTGTATCTAATTTGCAAAATGATAACGAAAGAATTAGCAAAGAATCCAACGGTATTTTTCTCTTAGATAATGCAAAAGTACCGGCAATAATTGTTGAATGTGGTTTCTTATCAAATGAAAATGAAACATATTTATTATGTGACAAAGAATATCAAAAGAAATTTTCTTATTGCCTTTTTCAAGGATTAATGAATTCAAATTTATAAAGGAATGTAACTATGGCAAAAATTAAAAGTGTTTATATATGTTCAGAGTGTGGCTATGAATCACCTAAATGGTATGGCAAATGCCCTTCCTGTGGTGAATGGAACACTATGAACGAAGAATTAGTTGACAAAAAAGCCTCTACAGTTCAGAAAAGTATTACTAAGTCCTCATACTCAAAGCCTGTAACTATAAATACTATTGATACTAATGATGAAGAAAGATATAACACAGGTTCAGAAGAACTAGACAGAGTTCTCGGTGGCGGTATTGTTAAAGGTAGCCTTGTACTACTTGGTGGTGATCCCGGTATCGGTAAGTCAACAATATTACTTCAAATTTGCGAAAAGCTAGGTCAATCACTAAAGATACTTTATGTGTCAGGTGAAGAGTCAAAAAGACAACTTAAACTAAGGGCTCAACGCCTAGGTGTAAATAATGAAAATATTTACATTATGACCGAAACTGATGTTGAGATTGTTGCTGAACAAATTAAAATTGAAAAACCTGACCTAGTTATGATTGACTCAATCCAAACTATGAATTTAACTACACTAAATTCATCACCGGGTTCTGTAACACAAGTTAGAGAATGTACAAATCTACTTATGCACACTGCAAAGGACCTTGATATTCCTACCATTGTAGTTGGCCATGTAAATAAAGAAGGCTCTATTGCAGGTCCTAAAGTTTTGGAACATATTGTTGATGCAGTTCTTTATTTTGAAGGTGACAAGCAAATGTCATACAGAATTTTAAGAGCAGTTAAAAACAGATATGGTTCTACTAATGAAATCGGTGTATTCCAAATGACAGATAAAGGACTTTCAGAAGTAGAAAATCCATCAATGATGTTGCTTTCAGGAAGACCTCACAATGTTTCTGGTACTTGTGTTGCTTGCACTATGGAAGGTACGAGACCAATCTTAGCAGAAATTCAAGCACTTGTTACAACTTCCGGTTATGGTACACCTAGAAGAATGTCAACAGGCTATGACTATAACCGACTAGCACTTATTATTGCAGTCCTTGAAAAGAGAGCAGGTTTCTATTTTTCTAATAGTGATACCTACATTAATGTAGTAGGTGGTTTACGACTTGATGAACCTGCTGTTGACTTGTCAGTTGCTATGGCATTAATCAGTAGCTTAAAGGATGTTCCGATTCCTGAAAATGCACTTGCATTCGGTGAAATTGGTCTTGGCGGTGAAATTCGTTCTGTAGCAAATGCTCAAGCTAGAATTAACGAGGCATCAAGATTAGGCTTTACAAAAATCATTATTCCATATCACAATTTAAAGAATGTAAGTTCTGATACTGCCACAATCTATGGAGTAAAAAACATTAGAGAAGCCTATGAGGCAATGCTTGATGAGTAATTTTAAACCTAATTTACCACAAGATAATGCAAAAATAGTTGTTATGTCAACTAATAATAAAGAATTGGTAAAGAGGGTAGAGGAGTTAGGAGTAAAAGTCCTACCATCTGAAAATTTAAGTAAACTGTTGATATTTGAACAATATCATACTGATTTGCAATTTTTACATTATAATAAAGACACAGTATTTGTTCTTAAAGAATGTACAAGCCTTAAAGAAAATATAAAAAAGTATTTTCCTAATGTGATTGAAATTAGCAAAAATATTGATAAAGATTATCCAAATAATGTAATGCTAAATTGTGTTGTACTAAACGATAAGCTAATTTGTAATTCGAAAACTATTGCAGATGAAGTCTTACAAATGGCTATTAAGGATAATCTGAAAATCATAAATGCAAATCAAGGTTACACAAAATGCTCAACTTCTATTGTAAGCGAAAATGCTATAATCACATCAGATAAATCTATTTACAAGTCATGTAGTAATGAAATGGATGTATTACTAATAAGACAAGGTTACATAGAATTACCGGAAACAGATTATGGATTTATTGGTGGCAGTTCATTTAAATATAATAGAAACACATTGGTGTTTACAGGAAATATAGAATTGCATCCTGATTATGAAAGCATAAAATCATTTGCACAAAATCATAATGTGGAATTGCTCAGCTTAACTGAAAACACTATGATTGATATAGGCAGTATAATTCCAATAGATTGATAGGTTCTTAAAATTATACAGTATTTTGCAAAATCGTAGTATTTATGGGATTAGTCCTTAATTATATAGTAATAGCCTTTATTCTTATTTAGGACTCCCCTAAATTATACAAAATATTCATTTTGTATAATTTTTCATATAAATATATACCTATCCCTCTCAATTAATTTTTCTTAAAAATACTTAATTTAATATACAAATCATACAATTGCATCATGACTGTTAATCATGGGCTATATAAAAAATAAAAGAAGGTGAAAATTTGGCAGTAAATTTTAGAGATGAAGCACCGGAAATTGTAAAAGATTTTTTGTTCTATTTACAAACTATAAAAGAAAAATCTCCCAGAACTATAAATGAATATTATTTAGATTTAAGAATGTTCCTAAGATTTATTAAAGTTCTTCGTGGTGATGTTAAATGCGATTTTGATAAGATTAAAATTGATGATGTTGATATTGATTTTCTAAAAGAAATCACTTTAACCGATATTTATGAATTTATGAATTATCTGATAAGTGATAGAAATATGAAAGCAGCAGGTAGATCACGAAAAGCCTCTACCCTACGGACTTTCTTTAATTATTTAACAGTTAAAAAGCATTTGTTAGATTATGACCCTACAAAAGAACTTGAAATGCCAAAACAGAAAAAGGCTTTGCCAAAGTATTTAACTCTTGAACAAAGTCTTGAATTACTTAATGCAGTTGAAGGTAAACATAAAGAAAGAGATTATGCAATTATAACTATTTTCTTAAATTGTGGTTTACGATTATCTGAACTTGTAGGACTTAATGTAACTGATATTCGCAACGACAATACTATTAGAGTTCTTGGTAAAGGTAACAAAGAAAGAATTGTTTATCTTAATAATGCTTGTATAAATGCTATTAATGATTATCTAAAGGTTAGACCTGCTGATGGTTTAAAAGATAAAAAGGCATTGTTTATCTCCTCTCAATTAAAGAGAATGAGTCCCAAAACTGTACAAGCTATGGTATATAAATATCTTGAAAAGATTGGACTGGATAGTCAGGGTTATAGTTGTCATAAGCTAAGACATACTGCTGCAACACTTATGTATCAGCATGGTAATGTGGATATTAGAGTGCTGAAAGATATTTTAGGTCATGAAAATTTAGGCACAACCGAAATATACACTCACCTATCTAATAAGCAACTTGAAGATGCATCAAAGAGTAATCCATTAGCTAATGTAAAACCAAAGAAAGATAAGGAAAAGTAAAATGAAAATTTATTTAGCAAGTCCATTCTTTAACGAAAATGAATTAGAGAATGTTAGGATAGCAGAAAAGATACTTACAGAAAGAGGTTTTTCTCTCTTCTCCCCTAGACTAAATGAAGTCAGAACTGATGAAAATACTCAGCAGTCTTGGTGGTCCAAAGAAACATTTATGAATGATAAGAAGTTCATTGATTGGGCTGATGTTGTTGTAATGCTTTATTATGGAGGTTACAGTGACAGTGGTACTGCATGGGAATGTGGATATGCTTACGGCACAAATACACCTGTGGTTGTTGTGCAACTTGGTGAAGATTCCAACCTTATGGTTCATGAAGGTTGTCACAGTAACATTACTTTAGAAGAATTGAAAACATATGATTTTGAAATGTTACCTACAAAGTCTTATAAAGGAAAAATGTTTTAATTATATAAAAAGCCTTGGATTGTTTCCAAGGCTTTAATACTATGATTTTATTTAAGTGCTAATACAGAATCTAAATCTTTTACTGTCATTACGGTAGTCTTTGTAAAAGCAACCACTAAGTGTTACCAAAATTAATGTTAAAGCTAACACTAATATTATTCTACCTTTTTTCATAACAACCTCACTTTTTTATTTCATTCTTGGTGAAAAACAATCTTATCACCTTTCTTTATACTATCAAGTCCGGCCTTAGCAACTCTTTTCCTGTACACATAATCAATCACAACAGTAATTGAATTTTTATCATTCCCATTATATGTATATTCTCCACCAAACAAGCTATCTCCATCATTAGTATCAGTATCAATACCTAAACATTTAGGCTCTCCATTACCCTCTACCCAAATATTTATAAGATTATCTTTGCCTTTGTATGTAGCTTTATATTCTCCTCTGCCATTAAGTCGCTTTTTATTGTCACATGTAAAGGAAAACTTTCCATCATCACTCTTCCATACTTTACTATACTTTTTATCGTACTCATCTGCACCGTAAGGACCGGGAACAGCACCAACATCAGAAGTTGTGGTATCATTATCATTAAATGCATAGTATATACCTTTATTTTTTGCCCATTTTTCGGCTACAGTACCCTTATAACAATAAACAAGAACATTTCCTGAATTATCTGTTCCGAAATCAGCATCAATTTTCTTGATATTTTTGCCAAAATAAATTTGATAATTACCATATAACATTTGATTTATAGGTTCAAAATTTTCAATATTATCAACAACTATATAAAAATCTTCGCCATCTTCATTATTATAGTAATCATAAAAATTTATGTATAATAAAGTTTTCATATCTTTAGTATATATAATATTATCTATATAAGTATAATATGGATTGTTTTTATCAATTTTAACTGATGCAAAGTCATTTTCATACTTGCCGGTAAATCCGGTTGTATCTCCATCGTAAGAAACCCAAAGTACACCGCTAGTAACATATTTTACTGTTGATGGAATTGTGATTTTACAGTCTTTAATACCTGCAAAAGCTCCATAAATTTGATTTTTACCATTATACTTTTCATCACTGATAAATTCTCCTAGCATAATAACAGGTTTATTGTCTAAAGTTTTAGGTATTTTAATTGTATTATTATGGCCTAAGTAACGATTGATACAAACACCATCAAGATAGTTGGTAATTAAATAATCACCACATACACGAGAATTCTTTTTATAGTATTCTTGTGATTTTTCATCTTCCAAATTGCTAACCAATCCAAAACTGTTCATATCTTTACAACCGGTTTTACTGTTGCTTATGTAATTAGAATAACCTTCTTCATTCTTATAAGCACTATTATAATCCTTAAAAGAACAACCGGTAAAAAGAATTGCTAATATTATAAAACTAACAAATAATAAATTTCTTTTCATAACAGACACCTCCGTATCTTTAGCTATATTATATGCCAATGAATAATAAAATCAATTGTCATATTATACAATTGTTGGATAAAATAATTATTAATTTGAACAAATTAATTGCTATAAATAATAGAATAATACCTCTATCTATTAATAATACTTTTGAAAATCTTAAAGTGTTGCAAAATTTATAATTATTTTGAAAAAAATAGAAAAGCCACAACATTTCTGTTGTGACTTTTCAAAGGTGTAAGTATATATACAAATAATGTAATATTTATAATCCTTGTTCAAACACATAAAGGTACAAATCCTCTAAGGTAGGTTTTACTATAGTAGATTTATGGTCTTTTGGTGGGTTATTTGTAACCAATCTAACGATAATCTTATCATCATTGTGATACAGGTTAGACACTCTATAGTTATTTTGAAAATATTTTAGCTCTTCCCTATTAATTTCAACTTCTACTACCTTGTTTTCAATCTCACCTACAAGATTTGGGCAAGTATCATGTGACACAAGCTTACCTTGTTTTAGTAGGACTATTTCCTTGGCAATAAACTCAATATCAGATACAACATGAGTAGATATTAACACTATCTTATCTTCTGCAATTTCACTTACAAAGTTTCTTATTCTTATTCTTTCTTTTGGGTCAAGACCAGCTGTTGGTTCGTCAAGAATTAGAATCTTTGGGTCATTTAAAAGTGCTTGAGCAATCAAAGCTCTTTGTTTCATACCACCAGAAAATCCACCTAGCTTTTTATGAGCTGAGTTAGTTAGATTAACTGTTTCAAGAAGTGAAGTGATTTTTTCCTTTGCTTCTTTTTTCTTCAGGCCTTTTAGAGCTGACATATACCATAAAAATCTATTTAAAGTAAAGTCATCATAAAGTCCTTGCTGTTGTGGCATATAGCCTAAAACACTTCTATAGACTTTTCCTAGTTTCTTAATATCTTCACCATCATAAAGTACCTTGCCACTATCGGAATTAAGATTATCTGTAATGATATTCATTAAGGTAGACTTACCTGCACCATTAGGTCCTAGTAGTCCATATACACCGGAAGTAAGTGTAACGCTAAAGTTGTCAAGTGCTTTTACAGTACCTTTTTTATATGTTTTGCTTATATTTTTTATTTCAAGTTTTGGCATATTATTCCTCCGTAAATATCTTGTGACTTATCAAATTACAAGTGATTAAAATTAAGATTATTACCACTTACTAGAAATTGAAATTTTGCAAATGATAAAAAGAAAAGCTATTAAGAATATTAATATCATTTATAGGCAAAAGCAAAGGAACAACAAAAACTAGCGTTGTAATTATAATTGAGATAATAGTATTTTTAGTAAATAGAGAAATTCCTGATATTATCACTGTTATTACGAGTGAAACCAATAGTCTGATTGCAAATGTAATAATTATCACATTTAAAATTGATAAACCATCTGAAATATTAGATAGTTTTTCAATACTACAAGCAGCTGCACCTAATTCATTTATGCCATAGCTAGTTATAATCCTTATAAAATACGGAACATAAATTAATAAGTTTAACAAAGCAGTAACAATACAAGAACAAACTATCTTTTTAAAAACCAGTGATTTAAAGCCAAGCTTTGTTGATGAAAGCAAATGAATTGACTTACGCTCATATTCAACAGTAAAAATAGGAATAATACATATTACCATCAATACATATAAAGCCAAACAATATGTATTACTTAAATTGCCTTTTAACCCTAGCAAAGCACAATAACCGTTGTAATTAACAACACTTACAGATTTATCAGCCTTAGATTTTAAATAATCATAATATGGTATAACATACTTTTTGAAGTTTGAATAATCCTCATCTATTGTAGAATAGGTAGAGAATAAATCCTCATATTTTTCTTTGGTAATCAAACCATTATCGTAGTCAGACATACATTTATCCATTGACTTTTTGTTATCTTCATACTTTTTAATTTGATTCTCAATTTTACTTTTTGTGTTACTATTAAAGTCACCGGCATAATATGAGAAATAATATTTTTGGTATTTTTCGTCATTGCTTAATACTATAGGTGATGAAATAGTAATGTATAACTGAGTAAGAAGAACCACAAGGATTATTATACCAACCTTATTGCTTACAAAAGTCTTGTATAATTCATGTACAATTACATTGGTACTACCACAAGATATTTTAAGTTTTGATAGAAAACTGTTATTGCTTTTATTATATGCAGTAATCTTTTTGCGACTGTAAATTAATATATTTAATGCAACAAGTCCTAAAAGCAACACAAGTAGCACTATCCAAAAACAAGTCACATAATTAATTGGTTCTCCAAAAATATTGATATTTCTATAATGTGAAATAACATTTTTTGTATAAACAAAGCTAATCAAATTAATATACTTAAAGCACATTAAAGAAGTATTATCACCAATAAATAAATTTAGACAATATGAAACTATTAAAATACATAGAAAAGCTATGTAGCTTATAGTTTTGCTTTTTCCAACCATAGAAAGAACATTAACGATTGTGTAAATAAGATACATAACTAGAACTTTAGTGATAAAGTGTAACATTAGATACTGCAATACATTAATTCTTAATGTGCAATTAGAAAAACTATCTACCGATTGAATAGGTCTAAAAAGGTCTCCAAATCCATATGTGTAACCGGCTATTATGTAATTAACACCATAAAACATTAGACATATTACAGCAGTAGTAATAAAACCTACTACCATTTTGGATATAGCTGATTTGTTTCTGCCATATCTACAGGTTCTTTGAAGGCTATTTATATTAATATTTCTTTCAGAACCAATTAAAGCATCACAAACAATACATAAAAGCAAAATAACAATCAAATCCGTTAGCATAAAATCTGTAGCCATATTCACGCCTTCAGAATTGCTATAAGCTGTTTCAATATTAGAAAGTGGTTTATAATCCTCAGCAGTTTTTACAGCATTTTTATAAGAAAAAGAACTGCTATCTTCAAATATAGACACACCTGTGATGTTATCGGACTTTTCAATTATTTTGTTTATGTATGCTTTATAGTCTGATACAATCTTTAACTGATTTTCAGCATTATCAAGTAATGTCCTTTCTGAATAGCTGTCATCAGTATAATGGGTCACATCATCTTTCTCTAAAGCTTTTAGCTTATTGTGAACAAATTTAATTTTGTCATTATTGTTATTATATTTTGCAATATCATTATTTAAGCTAATTTTTGCATTAGCAGAGATAAAGTCAATATCGTTACCTTTAATTTGCTTATTGTAAATGAAAAATCCATTTAAAAGTAGCAATACAACAAATAGTATTAGAAATATTTTTTTTGAAAATATTTTGTATAATTCAGATTTAATCATAACTTTTTACTTGTTTGTCTTTTGCCAAATTGCAATTTGCTTATTGGCTTCATCAACAATTTTCTGCACTCCTGCTTTTTCCAAATCTTCATTGAACTTTTTGCTTAATTCAGCATAGTCACCTTTGCCTACAAACAAATTACTTTTATATTTAGTTATCACTTTATTTGTAGCAATAATTTCAGATTTTACTTTGTTGTAGTCAAAAATAAAACTATAAATTGGTGATAATACAGTATCTTTTGAATTATCAGTATAAGGATAATCCGCATTTGTTGGCAATATTTTAGAGTTACTGAAAATACAATTAGGATTATAGTAATTATCATCTTCACTGTTAGACAACTTCACTGTACCATCATCATTTTTAGTATAGTTTACTCCTTCAATTCCATAATTTAAAAGAGTAGCTAATTCTTTATTAGTATTAAGTAAAGATATTAAATCATAAGCATAATTAGCATTTTTGCTCCAATTAGCAATACCTAATCCACTTATATTACCACAAGAATATAATTTGTCATTGATTGGTATAGTAATAGTTCCATCAATAGAATTTGTAGTAACCTTATCACTTGAAGTATAAGCAGGATCAATTGATAGCTTACATTTATCAAAACTACCCATACTATAGGTTGACTTAATTGACTTTGTTATATATTCATCTTGATAAATATTTATAGCCTTAGCAGAATCACTATCAAACTTTACTCCTACACAAGGTGTTATTAAGTCATAATATAATTCTGCACAATATGGAGGATCTGATAACTCTAGCCCAGCAGACATTGTATTCGCTTGAGGATCAATAAATATTTTTTTGCTTGAAAGTTTACTATTATTAAGAATTTCCCATCGTTCAGACTCTAAGTCTTTTTCAGTTAGTCCACTGGATTTTAACTGAGATGTTTTCACATTCCAGCCTCTGCCTGTACCATTTAAAATATCAGGAACTGCATATATTTTGCCATTACGCTTAGCAGCAGTAAAAGATTTATCATCAATAATATTCTTAATAGAAGTATCCTTATTTATATAATCATCCAAAGGTGTTAAAAAATTGTTTAAATAAAAATAATCATAATCGTTATAATAATCACTATCATCGCCAGTATCAAATCTTATAATATCAACCTGCTCATTTTTGCTCTTCATATCTAGAACGCCATTGTGATATTTTTTATTGTATGATGTAGCTTCTTCTTCTCCTTTTTTGTAAGAAGGTGAATTATCAATTAGCTTAATATCAAGATAATACTTCTTACCTAATTCAGAAAGTTTAAGGTTAAACTGGTTCAACACCTTCTGGTACTCACCGCCAAACAAATAAGTATTAGTGACTAATACTAGCTTTGTCATATTCTTTGATGGCACAAATTTTGTAGCCTTCTTGCTAGTATTATTGCTAGTAGTGTTTTTATCACTTGTAGAACAAGCAGAAAGTGAAAACATAGTAGCAATAACTAAAATAAATGATAATAATGTTGTAAAAAATCTTTTCATAAATATGCTCCTTAAATTTGTTTTGCCGAAATAATATTTTATTCTACCTTGTAGTAGTTAGATTTGCCATTGTAAAAATCATCTTTTGTCATATAAAAATATTCACCCTCACTGACAGTGCCATTTTTACATTTTATATTATCCTTTGTGCTAAGGAATAAAAATCCATCCTTATTAGCTTCTCCATCAAAGCCTGCTAATAAATCTTCATTCTTTATTGGCAAAGAAGTGATTTTATTGTTTTTCTCTAGCTTAAGTTTATAGTCTTTGCAATTATGCACAATGTTTCCTCGTTTATCTTTATAGTTAACAACATACTCTGTCTTTTTCGGTTTAGGATTTTTTAAGGACATAGAATAAAGCTCATTAGCCGGGTCATCATTCTTATAGAAATAAATCGTATCATCAAAATATTTGAAAAAATTAAAATTAATCAATTTATCCTTATAAATGCTAGAGATTGAATTATCCTTTAAATTCATTTTTTTCAAAATTAAATCAGTTTTGTATTCGTTAGTAATATTACCGTCCTTAGTATTACTGCTATAATCAACGAAATATAAATAGTTATCCAATATAGAAATAAATCCATACTGACTATTATCTTTTTCTGATATTATTTTTTCTGTATTATCCTCTAGGTTAATACAACTTAAGATCGCCTTCTTCTTTTCATTTCCTGTTTTACTATCTAAAACTTTTGCATAGTATTCCACATATAGTTTATTGTTAATTGCAAAACAGTTAAAAGGCAATGCGGAACTGTCTGATGATGAATTGTACTTTTTACAATAAGTCATCAGTTTAGAATAATTTGAGCCATCCAAATTTCTCACTGATAATTTGAAATCCATATCAAAAATGTAAATTTTATCGTTGTAAACACCGAATATTTCTTCATTAGTATATGCGTAACATTCCTTCTCATCTGTATGGTTACAGTCAGGTTTGTTACAAAGGAATGCACTTTTATGACTATTATAATCATAAAATTTCAAGAAACCATTTTCATTATTGCAAAATACACCTTTATCAGTTATAACTCGTGTTTTATCGAATTCTCCTATTTTGTTTGTTGTTTCTTTAGATGTATCATCTCCACAGCCCGTAAGAACTAATGAACAAGAAATCACACATACAAGAATAAAGCTAACTAATTTTTTCAATATAACCCACCTCTAAAAATTATTAAAATTTTAATTTGTAATATTAGACTATAAAACTAACCACTGTTGAAATCATATCATTTTTTGTCATATTCTGTCAAGTACATTATTATATTTACATTAATTATATAAAATAGAAAAGTCACAATTAATTGTTGTGACTTTTCAAAGGTGTGTAAGTTATAACAAATAAAAATCCAGTAATTTTTATAAGTAGTATTTAATTGTACTTATTATTACTTGTTTCTATTTGAAATATATTTCTTTAGTGATTCAGGTTCTTTTGGTTGACCTGAGAAATTGTATGATGCAGTATTGCAAGAAACCTTTACTGCGTGTAAAGACATTTTCTTAAGTACTTTAATAATCTTTTCTTTCATTTTTTTCATCTCCTTTTTTCAAACTTTCGATAATAATCAGCACATCCACACATATTATTGTAGGATATACAATGATTAATATGTTGTTTTGATAAATAGTTAACAAGATGATTGGCAATATAGCGTTTATACATAGAGAAATGATTGAAAGTATCTTTTGCTTTTTATAATTTAATATTGATTTTCCTTTGCTTTTTACCGGACTCATTAATAGGAATAATATAAAGGATAAAAGCAAAGTTATAATAGTGATTAATATAATTGTTCTATTAGGGAAAGCTAGCATAATATCAGCAGAAAATAGAACTAACAAATAATATGCAACTGTTACTATAAAACACTTTAAATAAGAGTTTGCGTGATAACCACCACTAAATACTCTTATGCTTGAGAAAGAAATAATAAAAATTACTGTTTCTACAAATTTTCCCGTACAAAGTCCAATTAACAATAGACTAATTGTTTCAATTACAGATGATACTAACAGTTCAAAACCATAAATATATATATCATGTGGGATTTTATCACTATCATTACAAACAGATAGTGCTATTCTTTCGGAAAGTCTATGTAACATATACACATCACCTACGAAGAGAATAGCACATTTTCACGCACTATGTATTAACTTGGTGAAAATCAGCGGTTTTCTGGTAAACTTCTATTATCCAAAATCACAGTAATTATAAATTCTTTATTTCTTTCTTTTATAATTACATCTCCATTATATTTATGAGCAATGCTATTAATTATTGTGATTCCTTTACCATGATTATCTTTATCTTTCTTATCGGTTTTTAGTGAAGGATTATTAAATAATACTGAATCGAGTATATTGTTTCTACATTTTATGACGGAATAAGAACCTTCATACCCTGTAGAAAAATTAATTTCATTGTTTTTTACTTTGTTTTTAGATAAATATGAAATTGCATTATCAAGAATATTACCGATTAATGAAATAATATCAGAACTGTTTTTAAACATTTTTAAGTCATTAGTAATGCTTAGTTTAACGGGTATTCCATAGCTTTTAGCTTTTTCAATTTCAACATTTAATACTGCGTTTAATAAATAATTTTCAGTATTTACTATTGTTCCTATAGATGTGTACTTATTAGTTAAGCTATGACAGATATTATGTGCTTCATCATAATTTTCTTCTTCAATTAAAGCATCAATACAGGAAATATTATTCTTCATATCATGTTTTAACAATTTAATAGTTTCAATTTGGCTATTAGAACTGATTATATTTTGTTTATATAAATTAGCTTTTTGTTCTGATAATAATAGTTTAGTTTTAATTTCATTATCCTTATTTATTCTGGCTATCATAAACCAAACTATTCCTGCAATTACAATCATACTGACACAAATAATTGAAAGTAAGATAATTATGTTAGATTGAAAATTTGTAAGTATCATTACATACATAGTTATGTACAAAATCATCATAGCTAATAGTGGTATAGCCACAAATGCAATCACATTAGAAACTTTCTTCAAGCTATATGCTTTAGCTTTAGTTCGCCACATTATAAATAGAACTACCATCGTGGTTAGATTAGCAAGAATAACAAATAAATATCTAAATAAGCTTGACTTTGTAATTAATTCTTCAAAAGTTACACCTGAAATTATGGATGATGAATAAACAAAACTATATGATATGATAGTATTTATTAATGATACTATAAATGGAAGTATTAGCTTAATTGCCAATTCACCTTTAAGGCAAGTAATACAATATATTTCGTATAATATAATACCTATAAACATATCAAGCATAACAATTTTAGGTTGATTGTATGTAAAATATGTCAGAACTGCAAAATTAAGTGCAATAAATATTGATAAAAGAATTATATTCTTTCTTGTTGAAAACTTACCACCTAAGAATAACAGAAAGAATCCTACAAAATAAATAGTCTGCAATAAATTGACGGTTATTTCAAAAACATAATTAAACATCCCTATCACCTATCCAGTTAAAAAATTCAGTTTTCACTGCTTCTTTGTATTTCTTGTTAAGAGGAACACTAACATTGTTTTTTAATAAAATACTGTCACTGGCTATGTATTGAATATAATTATTATTAACAACATAACCTATGTGTGGTCTAACAAACCCGTAATCACAAATCTTTTTGAATTCTTTATTAATATTACTTCTTACTTTATAATCACCGTTTTCAGTATGGAAAATCACATAATTATTAATTTTATCCAGGAAAATAATATCATCAACATTAACAGCTACATCTTTTCTGCCTGCATGTAAAAAGATAGTATTGTCATCTATTCTTAAAGAATCATTAATATGCTTTATACATTCAGCTACATCAGTTTCCATACTGCTTTTTCTGATAAAAGTATAAGGATAACTTTTTAGTGCTTCAAAAACAAGTTCATCATGACTTGTAACAAATACAAATAAAGGTACTTGAGAATTACCTTTTAATTTATTTATTTTTTCAGCAGTTTCAATACCATTACAGAAAGGCATTTCAATATCAAGAAAAATTAAATGAAACTGTGAATAGTTAGATAAAATATCCATACCATTTGAATATTTTTGTAATGTATATTCCATTTTTGACTGATTACAAGTCTTAGCTATAATATTGGACAACTTATTTACAAATACCATATCGTCATCCACAACTGCAATTTTTAGCATTAATCCACCCCTACTTTAATATAACAGATTATACGATTTATTTCAAGAAAGTTGAGAAATTATACTTTAAAAAAATTATTAATTAGCAAAAAACCACAACCATATAATGCTGTGGTTTTTAGAAAGGTGTTTATTATAAAAATCTAGTTATAAGTAATTTTATTACAATCCCTGTTCAAAGTCATAAAGGTATAGGTCTTCAAGGGTTGGTTTTACAATTTTAGAATAGTGATTTTCAGGAGAGTTATCTGTCACTAATCTAACAACAATCTTTTCACCGTTATGATATAGGTTAGAAACTCTGTAATTATCTTGATAATACTTTAGTTCTTCCCTATCAATTTCAACTTCAACTACCTTGTTTTCAATTTCACTTACAAGGTTTGGACAAGTATCATGTGACACAAGCTTGCCTTGCTTTAGTAGGATAATTTCCTTGGCAATAAATTCAATGTCAGATACAACATGAGTTGAAATCAAAACGATTTTATCTTCAGCTATTTCACTAACAAAGTTACGAATTCTAATTCTTTCCTTTGGGTCAAGACCGGCAGTAGGTTCATCAAGAATCAGAATCTTTGGGTCATTAAGTAACGCTTGAGCAATCAATGCTCTTTGTTTCATACCACCGGAAAAGCCACCTAGCTTTTTTGTGTGCAGAATCGGTTAAATTAACAGTATCAAGAAGTGAAGTGATTTTGTCTTTTGCTTCTTTTTTCTTAAGGCCTTTAAGTGCTGACATATACCACAAGAATCGATTAAGAGTAAAGTCATCATAAAGACCTTGTTGCTGAGGCATATAACCAAGAACAGTTCTGTAATTTTTGCCTAGTTTCTTAATATCTTCATCATTATAAAGTACTTTGCCACTATTAGAATTTAGATTATCAGTAATGATGTTCATTAATGTTGACTTACCTGCACCATTAGGTCCAAGTAGTCCATATACACCTGGAGTAAGTGTTACACTAAAATCATCAAGTGCCTTTACAGTACCCTTTTTATATGTTTTGCTTATATTTGTTATTTCTAGTTTAGGCATTTTATTCCTCCGTATAAATCCTGTGACTTATCAAGGCAAATATAACTGAAAGTGCAATACAAACTACTAAAATAATAGTTACTGCAATCATACTATTATTTACTAAGAAGTTTCCAAATCTTATGGTTTCTGAATTCACAATAGCAAAGCTAGGAATTAAAAGCAATGCTGATGATAATAACATAGCCATTAGATTATTTTTTATCAATAATGAAATTAAATTAATAAGAGATACGGCAAAAATTGCAAGTATAAAATAACATACTAATGATAAGATAACTGTACCTATAATTGATAGTGATAGTCCCTTGTCTTCAGCCAGTAAGCACTTAATGGAAGTAGAAAAGCTAGTTGTACCATATGTATGTATAAATCTTATAAAGTATGGCAAATATACAGTAATAAATGAAATAATCAATGCAAAGAAAGAAATCAGACTTTTGCGAATAAAAGAAGAAGTTTTACCGTACTTAGTAGGTCGAATAAGATAAATCATATTGTTCTTATATTCACAAGTATAAATTACAGGTAACATAATAATTAATACAAGGAACAGTAAAGCGAAATTGTTCCATTCTCTTATACCATTAGAAACAAAATTATTATAAATAATTTCATCAATAAATCTTGGTTTAACACCCGTTTGCTTTAGCTTATTTATTCTTTCATATTGTTGTTTTACTCTATTAAATGCAGCACCCTTAGTTTCTATTATACTATTTATAGATGTAATTACTGCACTTTTTGCATTGTCGGATAGGTTAGTTTCATTCTCAATACTTGCAATGCGATTTTCAAGACCGGCAAAATACTTGTCTTCTTTATTGATAAAATCTACTTTGTCAGTTGTTATATCACCCTCTAATTTTTCCATATATGATTTGTAATAAGCATCAGAAGGATCAACATAGCTATAAGCTACTGAACCGATAGAATTTACTACACCGAAACCTAAAAGTATAATAATTAAAACAACCATCTTGTTTTGTATTAAAAATTTATATGATTCACCAAAGAGAAGATTAGTGCTACCTTTGATTTTAAATATCTTAAACTTAATTCTTTCAAAATATTTTGATAGTAATGAGGTCTTTTTAGTTTGATTTTTATTACTAAAAATTATGCAAGTAATTGCCTGACATACAATAGCTACAATAGCAAATACACATAATACTAATGGAAAAGCAGTTACTGCATTTGAAAAAAGATTTAAATTTACATAGTCAGCTATAAAACTGTTATTCAAAATATTACAGACATTAATATACTTCGGATAATTAAAAGCTGATGAAGCCGGAATAAGTGTGTATAACAAATATTCTACAACAACAAAACCAACTGAAATAATGTACATTAAAGCAGGGCTTGAAACTAAAATAAATACCATAGAAAATACTGATGCAATAATTAGTACACCAATAACTTTCATAAAAGCAAATAGAATTAGATATTGCCAAGCACTTATATCAAATACACAGTTACGAAATTCTGATATAGATTGAATATTTCTGTTTAAATCATCAGCACCATATAGAATAGTATTAGTTACATAGTTACCGGCAGTAAATAATAAACTAACAACCAAAGATACCACAAACAGAACAAATAACTTAGCTAAAATAGTTTTTAGTCTGCCGTTTTGGGAGGATTTTACAAGATTAAAAAGTCCTTTGTCTCTTTCGTAGCCGAATAAATATATACAAGCTAAAAATACTATTGCAATAACCAAATAATCAGTTAAATTGTAGTCAGTAGTAGCAGATAAAGCATTACTGTTACCAACAGACAATTTAACATTTTTTAAGTGTTCATAATCATCTGCAGTTTTATATAGATTGTTATAAGAAAATGAACCTTTATCCTCAAAAACAGATACACTGGATTGTAGGTCTGCCCTCTGTCGCATTTGTCCTATAAAATCCGGATAAGATTTTATATATTCAAGTTGATTAGATATATCAGTTAGAAAAATACTTTCCCAAGTGTTGCCACCTTGTTTTGCAATTTTTTCTGCCTTTTTATATGCGTCGGGATTGTTCTTCTTATACTGTTGCAAAGTAGAAGTAATTTCTTTTACTTCATCTTCATCGGTAGCATAAGCCAGACTATTCATTTCATTATAAATATCAAAGGCAAGTTGTTGATTTTTAACTTTTTTGATAGCATCATTTGTAGGTAATTCTTTATATTGATTTACCATATCAACATACTTGTCTGCATAAGTTAACCTAGAATTTTCTTCTTTAGAGCTTTCGGTATAATATAGCAGAAAGATATTTATAACAAAACAAAGAGCCAGTACAATTAAAAATATTCTTTTTCCTATTATTTTACGAAATTCATAATATGTAAGTTTCATAAATGACCTTCAGTTTAATTAATTTATATTAAGAAATTTTAAATATAATAGATTTATATTAATTATCAAATTTATAAATTGAATAGCTTTTATCTTTTTCTTTATCAAAATAGTACAAAGTATTGTTGTACATATAAATTAGAGAGTTTTTATCTCCACCTACTCTAACGCCTATTTCAGATGGAATATGTTTTATTTCAGTTTTACCGGTATCTGTATTATAGAAAATAACATTCTTTGATACATTATTATCATCAGAAACGCTTATAATTACATTTTTACCATCATTTGAATATGGGTCAAAATATTTTAAACCGGCAACTTGCTTAATTGTTTTTTTAGAATTATCAAATATGCATTTAATATTATTGCCATTTAAATCACAACAGTAAACTTTATCGGCAATAGAATAATAAATATTGCCATTACAAACTGTAATAAATGAATCTACATTATCTTTAATTTTCTTATTAAGATTTACCCATTTATCAGTTTTTAAATCATAGTTAACTAAAATATTGTATCCATCAACATTACCAAGAAATTTATTAAATTCAAGTATTAGATTATTTCCGTAAAAACGCATATCGGATATACTGACTTTGCTTTTATCGTAATATTTTTTAAAAGGTAAGAATTCTGTTTCTTTAGAATTTTCCTTAAGTGGAATTTTGTATAAAGATGCATCATAACTTTCAGCACCGTTTTTGCCGATTAAAATTAAATTAGCGTATATATAACCTCTATGAATTTTGAAATTATAAATGTCATACTTTTCAGTAGAATAAATAGTTTTCTTAGTTGAACCGTCAAGGCTTGAACATACTATATCTGTAACAAAATGAACAACCCCATCTTTGTCAGTAGATTCTCTCTCAGAAGTATAATACAAATTATCATCATAATAAATCACTTGTCCTGAAGATGAAGAAATATAAGCGTTACACTTTTTAGTAGAAGTTTCTTTATCATGTAGGCAATTAGTTTTGTTACAAAGAGGCATACATTTCCTTGTTTTCTTGTCTATTACATATAAAAAACTATTTTCTGAATTTACATAGTAATAACAATCTTTGCTTTCTGCCAAATTAGCAACACCCTGTGTCTCTATACAGTTTTCTTGGCTATCTTGACCAAAGACATATTTATTTGCGTAGCTTATCTTATTAGAATTGTTACCACAGCCACATAAGAATAATACTAATATTAAAGAAATGGATAAATAAATAATGCTAAGTTTTTTCATAACATTTACTCCTTATATTAATACACCCACTATATTATTATAGTGGGTGTATTATCAATTTTAAGATGCTGTAGTAGTAATTGTAGTTTCAGAATTAAAAACGGATGTGCAAACAGCTTTAGTTATTGTACTTTGTCCAGAAATTTTCTTTGTCAACTTTTGAGTATTTCCAACTTTATCGCTGATTTTACATGAATATACTCTACCGTTAATTTTGTAGTAACCTTGAACAGTAACTTTTATACTACATGGTCCACCACTAATCACACGACCCGTACCAGTTACAGCTTTGCCACTAAATGAGGCGGTTGAAGACACTCTATAACCATTACTTGTTGTACTAGTTTTTGTTGCTGTTGAAGCACTTACATTAAAAATAGTTGTTGATATCAACATACACATAACTGTAAATACAATTACAAAACTTCTTCTGACTTTTCTTGTTTTTTTCATAATAACAGAACCTTCTTTAAAATAGTATTATTGACTTGTAATATGTTGCAATAATCACAATATTTGTGAAGAATAGTTGTTGTAACTTATTCTTCTTTACAATGAAATTATATCACTATATGTTATAATTTGTCAATAATATATTGAAAAACAAAATATTGATTTTATAATGCTAATGTGTAATAATGTTACTAGAATAAAAAAGTGGTGATGTTATGGGAAACAAAAATAACTTTTTTAGTGGCATTACTGAATTATTGATACTGGCTATTATTAATGACCACGACAGTTATGCCTATGAAATTGTTAAGCATATTAAGGAATATTCTGATAATTATTTATCTATCTCTCAAAATACTATTTATGCCGTTATTTATAAACTTGAAAATGAAGGTAAAATATCTCATTATTCAAAGTTAGTAGGTAAACGAAGAACAAGGGTTTATTATCATATTGAAGAAATAGGAAAAGAGTATTACCAAGAAGTGTTAAATAACTTTCGTAATGCTTATAACGGTGTAGAGAATATACTATCAGCTTTGGATGCTACTGAGGAGGAAAAGGAAAATGAATAAATTATGTAAAGAATATATTAAAGAAATAAAGGCTATGTTCCCTATTAAAGGCAGAGCTGAAAGAAAGTACATAAAGAAATTAAGCAACGATGTTGAGGAATATTGTGAGGATGCCGGTGCAATATCAAAGGAAGATTTGTACGAAAATTACGGAACTCCCTTTAATGTCGTTGAAAGTTATTTTTCTGTTACAGGTATTTCTTATGTATCTAAAAAGCTAAAAATCAGTAAATATATAAAAATTCTGATTTCAGTTATAATCGCTATAGCATTAATACTTTCCAGCTTATATGCTTATATTATATGGGAAGAACATGAGATGATTATGAGAGAAGAAGTTGTTATGGTGGATACTGTAATAGAATAAAGGAGATATTATGAGGAAAACAGTAAGTCTTGGAGTAATTATTTCACTTATCAGTTGCTTGTTTTTTAGTGTTACTGCAAGTGCAACAACAGTGAATGATTACAATAGAACAATTGAATACTTAGACAATGGAGATTATATTGAAACTATAATCAGTGATGATGAAACAGATAGTGAGATTTCACTATTCTCTACTAAATCAATAACTAAAACAAAAACAAGTTACTATAAAAACAGTAGTGGTACAGTACTATGGTCAGTTGCAATTAAAGCTACTTTTTCTTACAACGGTAAATCTGCTACTTGCACAAGTTGTTCTCATACAACAACTATATCTGCAAAAACATGGTCAATTAAAAGTGCTTCACATAGCAAATCAGGTAATACTGCAACTGCAAAAGCAACAGCCACACATAAAACAAGTACAGGTTCATCAAACCATACTATTTCTGTTACAATCAAATGTAGCCCAACAGGTGTTGTATCTTAATTAAAATTTATATTTGCCTTTATTCTTTATTATTCTTTACATAATAGAGCATAGGTTTCTCTCCTCCATTGTTTGTCTTTTCAACTACAATTTTGGAGCTTCCTATGCTCTTTTTCAATATTTATTTTTGATTATCCCACATTTTTCCGTGATGAGGGTAAAATTATAACCACAGCAATGTTTGAATTACTGTGGTCATTTTTTATATATTTTAAAGATATTATGATTAGTAACTGTTATTTTTTCGGATTAACAACATTGCCTTGTACAATATCGCCTTGTTTTTTTACCTTTACGCATACCTCTTACTACTTGTACATTACCTAAAATTAGATAATCCATTTCTCGTTTATTGATTTTCATAAAGTGCATTTGTGCGATTTCTTTTCCTGTTAAACTCATAATATTTTCCTCCTGTTTTCATAATTTACTTATTTTGATAATAGACTTTTTTATAAAACAAAAAACGCCATCCACAGCTACTAACTGTGGATAGACGTCTTTGTATTATCTGTCTATTATATTAGCACACAAAAATTATACTTACAATGTGCTAAAGTTTAATATTTTTTGTACTCAAGTACATATACTATATTTTCAGTATTTCATTAACCATAAATCCTTGGTTTATTTCAAATCTTGTTGATAACTTGGTAATATCCATATTTAAAATATCAGCAGCTTTGTTTATCTTGTAATTTACGGTATTTCTATGAATAAATAAAGCATCAGCAGTATCTTGAAGGCTACAGTCATGTCTTATGTAACACATCAACTCTCCTGATAAATATGTCCCATGTGTTTCATCATATTCTATAAGTGGACGCACAGTATTATCAACATATGCCTTCATAGAATCTTTATTCTTAAGTGACAACAATATTCTATAAGCACCTATGTTTCTGATAAAACAAGTTTATTTGCATCTGACACAAATTCTCCCTGTATACATTCAGAATATGATAGCTTGTTTAGTTGACACGCAGTTTCATAACTTTTATGAATATCATTTAATTTATAAACATAATTACCAACTGTCATTATTATTTTTCTTCATTATATAACCAAGTACATAATTTATTGAATACATTTTTAGATATTTCATCACACTCAATATCACTATAATTACAAAATACTAAAGATATATATTTATCCTGAACGGAAGTAAGAATATTTTTATAATCCCACCTTATATATCCACTTAATTGAGAAACAATGGACTCACTACGGTTGTCCTCAATTTCTATGTTTTCTGTTTTGACATATATAATAGATACTACATATGAATTGTTAGGTAAATACCCTTTTTCATTAATATAGGAACATATAAATCTTCTTGTATTGGACACAAAAAAGCATTACTTAAGGCAGCACTAATCTCAATTCTGTTTTGCTGTTGTTTGGTTATTTCAAAGCATATAATTCTCATAATCTCAGCCATATTTACAGACCATGGAACTTCAAACACAGGAAAATCATTTTCATTTGCAAAGTCAATAATATCCTGGTCGATAGATTTAACATATGGTCCAATATTAATAACTATACCACTCGCACCTTTATGGTACACATCTTTTACAAGTTCAAATAGTGATAAGTCTTCATTTAAGCCAATGCCTGTTGTGAAAACTAGTTCTTGTCCCTGTAGAAAAACTGAAATAATATCACTATCGACCATATGAGTCCAAGTGACTTCTCTATCAAGTCCATTCTCACCAGCAACTAATTTCATATCTAAATGTTCTACTAGCTTTGTTATCATTCTTATTGTAATAGCCACAATATCTCCTTTATACTATCAATGAAATACCTGATATAATTAGCAAGATGTATGTCAAATTGAGAAATACCTTCTGTGAAACTCTCTTTAAAAATTTTTTACCAATCCACGTAGCAACGATTAGTGGAATTATACTTAGTAAAATTAATTTTATGTTATCATAATTAAAAGCGTGAGCTTGTATTTGAGATACTAGAAGAATTGAATTAAGTACAATCCATACCGGAGCAACCGTAGCACGAAATTCCTCTTTATCTTTTAGTACCTGTGTTGCATATACCACAAGCAATGCTCCACCAGACACAAACATACCATGAATTATGCCAGCTATAATTAGAATTGCAATTAGAAATGCTTGTGGTAGTTTATGTTCCTTATGAAATAACAGATTTTTTCCAGCAATAACAATAATGATTATTCCATAGATAATAAGCAATGAATTTGATGAAATAACTTTGCATAATAATATTCCAACTGCCATACCTATGAGCATAAAAACACAAATTTTCAGCAGTTCTTTTTTATTAATCCTATTATAACCGGAAATAGCAATTAACAATCCAGATAATAATGCCATCATATTAAGTACAACCTTGGCATTATCAACACCAAGCAAAAACATAGATGCAGGCATAGCAAGAACAGTACCGGCAAATCCAGTAATTGCTTGTATAACATTAGCAATAAACAACACAATAAGAAAAATAATATCTTTCATAACTTCTCCTTAATTTGTATTGTCTATATATCAAAAAAAGTACAAAACTATTATATCACGAAAATTATAAAAATCTATAGTAATTATTAGAATAAGTCCAGCATATTATCAAGGTAGATTTTTTCTCTAACATGGATATGATATTCTGGTTTTGTCATATAGTACAAGAGAAATTCGAGAATCAATGCACTTCCCAAAGAACGGCCTTCTATTTTAAAATTAGAAAAGCCCATTGGCATATAAACATTCTTGATATTATCAACACCTATAAATGCTGGATTAGTCATTGTTTTTGAAAAGCTATAACCATTTTGTGAATCAGGTGCTACACAAATATGGTCAGGACAATCATAACCTAGTATTTGCCTACTTACAGTTTCATAGCAATTCTTTCTATCATAGCAACCATAGAAACAACATTCATTACACAGAAATTCTAATTTATCCTTTTGTGGTTGAGTTAATGTTTCTAGTTTATCAAAGCTTTTATTTAGGCGAAAATCTGGAACAACATATTTGAAATCTTTACGATTTATCTCATCTACTAATTGATTAAATTCTGTTAGTACCTTGGTAGTTGAAGATACTAGGTAAAAATTTGGATAATAGCTTTTTATATAATCAACCAACAAGTCAGAATGAACAATTACACCATTGGTCACCTTATTGTTGTCATTAAATAACTTGCACAATTCATTACATTTCTTGTCAGTTAAATGCTCTTGTTTTATTAGTGAATTGCTAAAAGTTAACCTTGCAGAAATACCGTATTTATTCATTAACTTTAAAACATCTTGTTGATTATGTTCACCTAAACTGATTCTACCTCCACTCCAAATGCAACCTTTTGGTGCACCATAAATTGAGCCTATCTCACACCAATCATAGAAATATTCCCTATGTTCACGATATAGTGGCAAAAACACCTTGTAAAACTCATAAAATTCAAATAACCCTGGAAGATGATAATATGCAATTCCAGACTTCATAATACATCTGCTCCCCTTATAATTTATAAACTTATTTTAGCATAATGTATTTACTTTGTCGAATATCTAAAAGCAAAAATCCACAGTAACAAAAGTATTACTGTGGATATGAAAATTATTTGATTATAGATTATTTTCCAAAACCATTCTTATTTAGATATGAGATAATTTCATTAGTTTCACTTGCATTTACATACAGACCATCATGTACAGTTGCATTTTTTCAGATTGCTTAACAAATTTCATTGAATTTTCAAAATGCTCATTATCCATAGCAGTTGATTGTGTAAATGTGTAAACTTCTTTTCCAGACAAATCGTAATTTTCAAGGAAAGTACCAATAATCATATTGGAGCAGTTCACATCATTTTAACACACACATTTTGACATACTGTGTTGCAGGAAAAGTGGGAAAAAGCGGCTGCCGTTTCCGACAGCCACCCTTGGGTTAAATATTTGATTTTACTTTACGCTACGCTTTTTCTTTCTGCCATAAACGGTTGTTGCGGTTACTGCACCGCCGCTGATAAACAGCAGTGCGATCCATAAGGCAAGATTGCTGTTGTCGCCGGTCTGAGGCGAAGTAGTTGCATTGTTACCCGGTTTATTGTTGCTACCGTTGTTATCACTTGGCAGCTTCGCCGTTACGGTTTGAACCTTGGTGATTTCCTGTGTTGCTTTGGCGTCCTTGTAATACTTCTTGCAACCGGAGCAGTACCAATACTCGATATTACCCTCGGTGGTCTTGGTCGCCGCCTTTGCCGGGAAGTGTTTCAAATCAGAGTGGTTATTTGCATTGAGTTCGCCGTAGCTCTCGCCGCAGATTTCGCAAACCGCTTTATTCGTGCAGGTTGCCGTTCCGCCGGAATGTGTGTTCTGAATGGCTACAGTCTTTTCGGCAGAGAACTCAAAGCCGTCAGCGGTCTTTGCACTTACGATCAGCTTGAAGCCGGTTTCTTCTGCCGGATATGCGGATGCCTTTATGATACCGCTGTACAAACCATTCTCAACGGTCGGCGTAAGAGGACCATCGCCAAGTCCGATAAACTCATACCCATAGGCTGCATCCGTCGCTCCTTCCGGCAGGGTAAAGCTGAACTTGTAATCCTGCGTCCGGCAAACCTTATCTGCACCACTGATGTTAATGGTCGGAATATCCTTTTTTGCAGTTTCGTGATTGCAGAATTTACACTTCTGCCAATACTGCCCGTTTTCGCTCTGCCACTCGTAGGTGTGTCCGTCATTTACGGTAACGGTAACCCTTGTTTCATTGCCTGCCTTGTCGGTCACAACAATCGTTTGTTCGCCCTCCGCCGGATTCAGCGTAAACTGATGCTTGCTGTCAAGCGTAACTGTCTTGTCGTTTACAGTCACGGTATCGATATACTTTTCGTCAACGGTAACTATCTGCGCCGCACAATAGGTTTTGCCGGCTTCAATGCCGGTGATAACGGGGCTTGTTCCGTCAAGCACAATGCCGTTTGTGTTAATGTAGGCAACGTTTCCGCTGGTATCGGTCAGTTTTGCATAAATAACATACTCGTTATCGGGATTGATACTGAACGGTGCGGAATATGCCGTGAAGGCCATTCCCGCAAGTTCCGATTCGGTAAGTGCCTTATCGCTCAGCAGGTATTCGATCTTAACCGCTTCGCCGCTGTTGTCCGCAGCGGTAACGGTTACCATCTGCGTATCCTTAAAGAACAAACCGAAGGTGATGGTGTTGAAGAAAGACTTCCAGCCGTTTTCGGCAATCTTGATTTCGCCTGTAGGCACTGCAATGTCACGCCACTGAGCCGTGATCGTCAAATCCTCGGCGGGCATGGTTGTCGGGAATGTTTTATCCCAACCGTTGAACTGATAGCCCTCTCTTGTCAGGGTCGGAGCGGTAATTGGTGTGCCGTAATCCTGCATTATGGTAATATCCGCTTTGCCGTTTTCGGGTTTGACTGTGATGGTATATTGATTGATCTCCCACTTCGCCCAGTATTCCTTATTGCCCATTTCTGTACCGCCGATTGCCGTAACAGGAGAGCCGGTCAGACTCTCGTTGTCATACCAGCCCTTGAACGTGTGGCCGGTATAGGTCATATCGCCCGCTGTTGGCAGCGTAGCACCCACGCCATAGGTGTATCCGGTGACATTGCCGTTGTTGATCGTGCCGCCGTTCGTATTCAAGGTTACGGCGTAGGTCGGTGCTGTCCACTGCACCGTCAGTTCCGTCACATCAGCAGGAACACTGCCGCCGGGTTCGTAGGAATTGCCATTGCCGTCAAGCCACATAAAATAATTATCGGTATCTCCGTCCGGGCGGGTCAGACCATTGGATGCGGGAGCGGTAAATGTACTGCCGTTTTTCACAATGATCTGAATAGCATCGGAGCTATTACCCAGCGTTCCGCCGCCAAGGTCAAGGGTAACGACCTTCAGTCCGTCAGAGCCCAGTGTGTCAGGGTTCAGGACTTCAAGGACGGGGCGGAAACAGATACCATAATTACTGCTTTCAGTCGTGCCCATAAAATTATTCACTGAATTGCGTGTGGTTTTACGAATGTTGAAATCGTAAGAACGGGAGGTGTCCTGCCCCCAGAAAAGGGAGATATTACGATTGTTATCCAGCTCCTTTATGAAATCGGAGTTCTTGGTGAGGATCTGATCCCACTCGTTGTTGGCAGGAGCTCCGCGCATAGGACTCTTATAGATACTGCCCATTGTGGGTGCGCGAAGGGTGTAGTTTATGCCACCCGCAGTGTTGGTTTTACCGAAAATGAAACCTGCATTGTTCAGGTCGATCCAGCTGATGTTGGTAGTAACCCTGTAGTCGGCAATGAACAGACTGTGCTCGTAAGCATATCCGTACTGTGCGTTCTTGTCTTTGGTCACAGAGGCCTGCTCGGAGGAATCTTCTACATGGTTGGATGCCGGTTTCAGCACATAGGCGTCCACCGTGCCTGCATAGGTAAAAGGCACATAATGCAGTGTGCTGTCCGGCAGATTGCTGTTTACCGTTCCGGGAATATCCATTGCCGAAAGGTCAAAATAGTATCTGCCACCCGAGGCGAGGGTAAACTGCTCAGGCTGACTTTCCACCGTCAGCGTGACATCCGCAAAAGCACTTGCAAGGTCGG
>ERZ773225.853-NODE-853-length-41068-cov-6.754541_pt1 | contig 41068 bp, 35 predicted proteins | sample MGYA00580993_ERZ773225 | MGnify/ENA primary metagenome ERZ773225 (study PRJEB29015, sample SAMEA2737748) | human gut metagenome | biome: human gut; feature: human-associated habitat; material: faeces | place: China | collected 2012 ...
ACCGCCTCTGCTCTGGTGGCTGACGCCGCTCCTTACAAGGACGTTCCCACCAACAACACCTTCGCTGGCTACATCGCTTACTGCCAGAAGGCCGGCATCATCTCCGGCTATGCTGACGGCACCTTCAAGCCCGCCAACTCCCTGACCGGCTATGCGTTCATGAAGATGCTGCTGGGCGCTCTGGGCTATGATGCTTCCCGCGAGGGTTACACCGGCCCCAACTGGTCCATCGCTGTCGGCAAGCGCGCTCTGAACGCTGGCCTGGCTGACGGCCTGTCCGGCGACTTCAACGGCGTCAAGGCTGTGACCCGTGAAGAGGCCTGCCTGTATGCCTTCAACATGCTGCAGGCTGACATGGTCGAGTACGAGAAGAACTCCACCGTCATCGTCGGCAACATCACCATCAAGGATACCTCCGACGCTAAGTCCAAGCGTTGGGGCAGCTCTGCTATCAACGATGGCAACATCGACGGCAAGAAGGGCGGCGACGGCTATGTCCAGTTCGCTGAGGAGTACTTCAACAAGCTGGTCAAGTCCGAGACCACCGATGAGTTCTCTCGTCCCGCTACCAAGTGGACCAACAAGGGCGACAAGATCGGCACCTATGCTGATAAGGCTGACGTGACCTACACCAAGAACGTCGAGCTGGGTGACATCTACAAGGATCTGGGCATGACTCAGAAGGACTCTGCCGCTAAGGTCTTCTACAACGGTGAACCCGCTAAGAACGTCAGCGTTTCCAAGAGCAACACTCTGAAGATCGCCAGCTCCAGCGCTAACGATAAGCTGGTTGCCAACGGCACCAACGTCGAGGTCTTCTATAACAGAGATGACAACGCCGTTACCATCTGCGTGATCGACACCTATGCCGGCACCATCGGCTCCAAGGAGACCAAGGTTGCTGATCCCTATGTGGTTGTCGAGCCCGAGAGCACCATCTATGACGAGACCCATACTTCCTTCAACCTGACTGCTTCTCAGAAGAAGTTTGAGTGCGACACCACCGCCTTCGAGGAAGACGATGTTGTCCTGTTCACCTATTCTCAGAAGGAGAACGAGATCGAGTCTGTTGTCAAGGCTGAGTCTGTCACCGGCACTCTCACCCAGTACACTCTGGGCAAGAAGCTGACTCTGGCTGACAAGGAGTACAAGTACAACGAGAACAGCGTTGCCTTCAAGATGGGCGAGACCAGCATGAGCACCAAGAGCGATTACATCGCTTACCTGGATCAGAACGGCCTGGTCATCTATGTTGATGAGGTCAAGTTCGACGCTTCCAAGTACGCCTTCGTTATGTATGCTCAGAGCACCGACTCCAAGTTCGGCAAGGACCAGGCTCAGCTGGTTCTGTCTGACGGCACTGTCAAGACCGTTGACACCGATGACAGCTACACCGACCTCGTTGGCAAGATCGTCTACTACCGCGCTGACAGCAACAACGAGTACGTCCTGCGTGAGGCTGCAAACCAGGCTACCAACGGCACTCTGAAGACTCAGGACAATACTGCGGTTAACTTCGGTAAGGACGGCCCCGTCACTGGCGGCAATGCCGGCTTCGAGATGACCAATACCAACGCTAAGATTACTCTGGGCAATGGCAAGACTTTCTACGCCAACAGCGAGACCGTGTTCGTGGTCGCTGAGGTCGATAGCACCGGCAAGAAGGTCAACTATAATACCTACACCGGCATCAAGAACGCTCCCACCATCAAGGGCACTTGGGTTAAGGCTGAGAAGGATCCCGCTGGCTCCCACGATGTTGAGGCTGCCTATGTGAAGAGCGGCAACCTGGTCACCTTCATGTTCATCGACGCCACCGGTGCTTACACCACCAACGGCAAGAAGGACATCACCTTCCTGGCCGGCCAGTCCGTCTCCAAGGCTACCTACGATGTTGATGGCAATGTCTGGTACAGCTACAACGCTGTTGTGGACGGCGAGATCACCACTGTTAAGGTCAAGGGCGGCAACCCCGACATCGGCAATGCCGGCTACACCAAGGACAACGTTGTTGGTACCAACTTCAAGTACAACAACAAGAATCTGGTCACCGGCGCGACTCTGCCCTCCAGCGGCATGCTGAACAGCTACACCGTGTACGCTGGTGATGATGGCGTCCACAAGCTGTCTGGTGCTTACACCATCGGTCTGGGCGCTTCCAAGACCCGCTACACTGTGGCTTCCGATGCCAAGATGTTCGTCATCGATTCCGATGGTGTCATCACCAAGGTTGCTGACGTGAAGGATATCACCACTGATACCTCCGCTGAGTACATTGCTCTGTTCGACAACACTGATGGCGACATCGATTACCTGTTCGTTCAGGAAGTTGATAACGGCAAGACTGAGACCGGCAGCGGCAACGTCACTCCCGGTACTGTTACTAAGCTGGACTATAACGCCTCCACTGGCGAAGTCAAGGTTACTGCCGACAAGGCTGGCAAGTACACCGTGACCGTTGAGGTCCTGTCCAACGGCACCTATGTGAAGGCTGCTTCCTACACTGCCGTTGTTCCCACCGATGGCGGCACCTCTGCAGATATTGTTGTCGGCAAGCTGACCGCTGGCAATGCCCGTATCGTCTGCGGCGATGTGGTCGTCCTGGCCTAATTCTCTCTGAGAATTAACCATCAAAACTCGTCTGAGTTGAAGAGTTTCCCCCGGACTTCGGTCCGGGGGGACTTTTTATGCCCGCCATTTGCGTTATACAAGTGACAAGCCCCGCACCAAACGGTGTGGGGCTTGTCTGTTGCTCCGGGCGTAAACTGCTCATTGTCCCGCTTCTGCTCCCGACCCTGTACCCGCCGATTCCATCTCTCCGTCCCTCGTTCCCCTAAAACCGCCCTTCTTTCCCTGAAAAAACACGGGAAAAACGTTGAAACTGCTTGTATTTTCAGCCATATAGGACTATAATAAAAAATATCTATGACCAAACGGGCCTTGCGCCTGTTTCCGTTTCCATCCGCGGGGGAGCGCCCCGCCTGATTTTGAGAATTTACCCGCTTGCCCCGGGATCACAATTTTAGAACACAGCGGCGGTTGTAACAGACCGCCTTTTTGGCGGGAATGCCCCGCTTTTGGCCGCAAACTCTCACATAGGAGGCTTCTGCTTTGAGCGCGAAAAAATCAAGAAAAGACAACATTTCGACCTCGGCGGCCCAAGCCGCCGCCCCGGCTGAACATACAGAAAAGACCCCTGTACCCGCCGCCCCTCAGCAGGGCTGCTGCACAGATAACGTGTTTTCCCGGAAGGACGTCTTTATGGCGGTTCTCTATTCCGTTCTGCTCTTGCTCGCCATGACCGTCCAGACCGGCACCGTGAGCATGATCCTCTGCGTCCTGGCCTTCCTGAGTCTGCTTGGCAAAAAGCCGCTGTCTCGCTTTGAGCAGCGGCTGTCCGTGCCTGTATTGGGTCTTTTGGCCTTTGCCGTCATCTACGGTGCGGCGGCCATCCATTCTCCCTTCGGGGCCAGCGCCCAGACCGAGTTTTATAAATTTATCGCCGCCTTCTCTTTGACGGTGATCCTGCTGGCCCGCTTTGAGCGGAAGCACGTCCCCGGCCTGCTGTGGGGCGGCGCGTCCGTTTCCGCCGTCATCGCCCTGATCTCTCTGGACATGAGCTGCGGTCAGGTGCTGTTTTGGCCTTTTAACGCTTTGATGAACGCCTTGGGCACGGATTATGCCAGTGCCCTGCCGGAGTATTTCTCCGCCCGTGTCAACGGACTGTATAATGACGCCAACGTAACGGCCAGTCTCTTTGCTCTTGCTCTGTTCGCGGCCCTGTATCTGCTGAAGAATTCCACCTGTATCTGGCGGCGCGTGGCGGCATCTCTGCTGGCGGGCGTCAACGCCGTGAGCCTTCTGCTCACCGGCAGCCGCGGCGCTTTGCTCTGCTTTGTGGTGTCCTGCATTGTCTGGCTTGCTGTGGAGCGGACCGACCGGGTAGGTCTGTTCCTCCTACTGCTGGAAACAGCCGTGACCATGCTCGCCGCCGGTGTTCCGGCCTCCTCCATGGCAAGCGGCGGCAATGAGACGGCGGTCGTTTTGTGCCTGCTCAGCGGCGTGATCCTCTTTGCGCTGGACGCGCTGGCCGGACGGCGGCTGGGCACGGTGCTATCCGCCCACAAAAAGGCGGCACTGGCCACAGTGGGAGCGCTCTGCGCCGTAACCGCGGCCCTTTGCGCGGCGGTATTTCTCCATACCGGCCCTTACACCTTTGAAGCGGATGACTCCTACATCGTCTACGTTTTGCCGGACGGCATCACGGGGGACGCGGCCATTACCGGCGATGTAGACGGTGATCCGCGGATCGAGGTTTATTCCCAAACCCGGTTGGAAGGAATTTCCGGCGTCAGAACAAAGTTGTATGACGGGTCGTTTTCTGAGTGCGCCTTTACCGTGCCGGAAAATAGCGGCAATCTTTATGCGGCTATTACCGGACAGGCGGGGCAGACCCTGCGGAGCATGGCGGTCAGCGGCGGGAAGAACATCACCTTGAACTATCCGTGGCTGCCGGAGGCGATCTCGTCCCGGCTGCTGTCGGACAGCTTGCTGGAAAGTAAGAGCTTTACCCTGCGGTGGGAATTTGATAAGGACGCATGGAAGATTTTCTCCACAGCGCCGCTGTTGGGCCACGGTCTCGGTTCCACGGAAAACCTGACCCGCTCCGTCCAGTCCTTCCAGTATGAGTCCAAATATGCCCACAACCACCTGCTGCAAACCATGGCCGACACCGGTCTGGTGGGTACTGTGTTCGCGCTGGTCTTTGTGCTGAGTTCTGCGTGGCTGTGCCTGCAGGCCGTCCGGAAGGAGAAGGACAGTCTGGCCGCCGCGCTGCTGGCGGTGTGGGTCATGATGAACCTACACAGTCTTATGGAGATCAACTTCTCCGTCCGGGGCTTCAAGTGCTTCGCCTATATGCTGTTGGCCCTGCCGATTCTGCTCTATGCCAAACCGCTGCTGGCGGGGGAGACTGCCAAGGCGCGGAAGCAGGCGAAAACCGTCGGTATTCTGGTGGTGGTCCTATACGCTCTGTACTTGGCCGTGTTCGGCGGCCTGTTGGAACGCGCCCGCATGACGGACCGGAAGGCGGAGAATTTCCAGACCAGCGACGTGTATGAATATCTGGATTTCCTCCGGGGCTGCGTCCGGGGAGACGTATTCGACCACGACACCTACCAGCGAAGCTATGTGGCCAACGCCGTGCAGCTGGATGACCGCGCCTACAACGGCGATATGATGAAGTATGTGAAGCAGCTGCGCGCCTCCGGCACCTATGAGAATGACAGCGCGCTGGCCCGGTATTATTACCTGCCCCGTCAGGAGTGGGACGAGCTGTTTGATTGCTCTCTGGAGGGCATCCGTCAGGTGCGTTCCAGTCCCGACGGCTGGAACCTGCAAATGGATTTCTACCGCGAGGAAGTCCTGCCCGCCATGGGCGCGGCCAACGTGTCCGCCTTTTTGGACGGCGTGTTGGCTCTTGGCGATGCGCTGGACGCCATGAACGCCGAGGGGCGGCTGGAACTGGTGGCGCTGAACGAGACCAATCAATCGTTTTTGACGCTGTGCCGCTCCGTGAAGGAGCAGGATTTGTCCGGTCAGGACGCGTACACCGTGCTGTCCCTGATGGCCCAGAGCGGAGAAGGGGAGGCGGAGGACGCCGCCCAATAAGAAAAACACACCGGTCCGCCGGTGAAGGAGTTCCTATATGAGCCGATTTCGGAGACAGCTGCTGTTCCTCTGCGATGCGTTTTTGTTCGCGGTGGCAGTAGCAGGGTACAAGTTCATCACGGTGCTGCTGCCCTATACCGCCACCGGCGCGGAGGAAAATTTCTGGGCCAACGCGGCGCTGCTGTACGGCTGCACGGTCCTTGCTCAGATGGTGTTCAAGACCTATGACAGCCTGTGGCGGTATGCCGAGAGCCGGGAGTATCTCATGCTGATTGCCTCGGCGTTTTGCGGCTTTGCCGTTTATGAGACCATTGCCCGGTTGAGCGGGATTGGGGTCATTTCCTTCGTCCTGCTGGCGGCTATCGCCAGCCTGTGGGTGCTGGAAATGCTGGTGGTGCGCTTTGGCTACCGCAGCTATCGCGCCTGTGTGCTGCGCAATCGGCAGACGGGGACGATCCCCGTGGCCATCATCGGCGCCGGGGCGGCTGGTGTGCAGCTGCTCAACGAGATCCAGCACAACCCCAGCAGCCGATACACCGTCCAGTGTTTTTTTGATGATGACCCGGGAAAGGTCAATAAGCGGATCCGGAACGTACCGGTCAGCGGAACGATCTCGGAGTCGCTGTCCCGGATGCGGGCCATGGATATTCACGAGGCTATCTTCGCCATCCCCTCCATGGATGATCTCCACCGTAAGGAGATCCTGCGTCAGCTGACGGATCGGAGCATTCGTGTTTCCACGCTGCCCAGCACGCTGGAGTTGATCGACCGGAAACCCATCCGCCAGCAGCTGCGGGAGGTGCGGATCGAAGATTTGCTGGGCCGTGATACCATTGAGCTGGATATTTCCGCCGTGGAGGGCCTGCTGTCCGGCCAGACGGTTCTTGTCACCGGTGGCGGCGGCTCCATCGGCAGCGAGCTGTGCCGTCAGATCGTCAAGCATCATCCCAAGCGGCTGGTCATCTTCGACATTTACGAAAACAACGCTTACGACATCCAACAGGAGCTGCTGTATCAGTACGGCAGGGAACTGCCTCTCAGCGTGGAGATCGGTTCTGTTCGGGACCCCCGGCGGCTGGAACTGCTGTTTGATACCTACAAGCCCGACGTGGTGTTCCACGCCGCCGCCCATAAGCACGTTCCCCTGATGGAGACCAGTCCGCAGGAGGCCATCCGCAACAATGTGTTCGGCACGCTGAACACCGTCCGGGCGGCGGACGCCCACGGCGTCAGAAAGTTCATCCTGATCTCCACGGATAAGGCCGTGAACCCCACCTCCGTTATGGGCGCCAGCAAGCGCCTGTGCGAAATGGTGGTGCAGTCCATGGCCGGGTGCTCCCAGACCACCTTCGCCGCGGTGCGCTTCGGCAATGTGCTTGGCTCCAACGGCTCCGTGGTGCCCCTGTTCCGCCGCCAAATCGCGGCGGGCGGCCCCGTCACCGTGACGGACAAGCGCATCATCCGGTATTTTATGACCATTCCCGAGGCCGCCCAGCTGGTGCTGGAGGCGGGAGCCATGGCCAAGCAGAACGAGCTGTTCGTGCTGGACATGGGCCGTCCGGTGAAGATCCTGGAACTGGCGGAGAACATGATCCGACTGTCCGGCTACGAACCGTACCGGGACATCGAGATCGTGGAGACCGGCCTGCGCCCCGGCGAGAAGCTCTATGAGGAACTGCTGATCGCCAGCCGGAATCTGGAAAAAACCGGCAACGGCATGATCTTCGTGGAGCACCAGCCCCCGGTGACGCCGGAAGAGCTGGAACGTAAGCTGACGTTATTGAATGACGCGCTGGAAAAAACCATGCGGACGGAGGACGTCTCCTGTATCCGGGAGGTGCTGCACCGTGTTGTGCCCACCTTCCACGAGCCGGAGGAGGTCAACCGGACGCAGGGCGAGACCGTGGAAATTCCCGAACAGGAACCTGCCTGTTCCTGAGATATTTGCAGAGAACTCAATTCATTTGAAGGAAGTGGCCCTATGGCATTCACCGCATACGATCAATTTCACCCCTTTGCCGAAAAGGTCTGGCTCGCTACGCCCACCATGCACGGCGAAGAGATGGAGTATGTCCGCCGCGCCTATGACACCAACTGGATGAGCACCGTCGGCGAGAATATCAACGAGGTCGAGCACATCGCCGCCGAAAAGGCGGAGGTCGGTTATGCGGTCGGCCTCTCCTGCTGCACCGCCGCTCTGCACCTGTGCGTGAAGCTGGCAGGGGAGCGGCTCTACGGCAAGCCCCCCATCAGCCACGGCGCCCTTGAGGGGAGGCGTGTGTTCTGCTCAGACATGACCTTTGACGCCACGCTGAACCCCGTGGTCTACGAGGGCGGCATCCCCGTCTTTATCGACACCGAGGCGGACAGCTGGAACATGGACCCCATCGCGCTGGAGAAGGCGTTTGCGCTCTATCCCGAGGTGAAGCTGGTGGTCATGGCCCACCTCTACGGCTTCCCCGCCAAGGTGGAGGAGATCAAGCGCATCTGCGAAAAACACGGCGCGCTGCTCATCGAGGACGCCGCCGAGGCCATGGGCGCCACAGTCAACGGCAAGCAGTGCGGCAGCTTCGGAGACTACGCCGCCATCTCCTACAACGGCAACAAGATCATCACCGGCTCTGCCGGCGGCTGCCTTCTGACCAACTCCCTTGAGGACGCCAACCGCGCCCGGAAGTGGGCAACCCAGGCCCGGGAAAACGCCGCGTGGTATCAGCACGAGGAGGTGGGCTACAACTACCGCATGAGTAATGTCGTCGCGGGCGTGGTGCGGGGCCAGTATCCGCACTTAGAGGAGCATATCGCCCAGAAAAAGGCCATTTACCAGCGCTATCGCGATGGTCTGCGGGACCTGCCGGTGACGATGAACCCCATCGTTGACGGAACCGAGCCGAACTACTGGCTCTCCGCTCTGGTCATCGACGAGGACGCCATGTGTGCCCAGCTTCGAGATGACAGCCGCGCCCTTTATTATCCGAAGGCGGGAAAGTCCTGCCCCACGGAAATTTTAGGGGTTTTGGCGAAGTATAACGCCGAGGGCCGCCCCATCTGGAAGCCCATGCACATGCAGCCCATGTACCGGATGCACGAGTGCGTGGGCCGGGAGGGGAGCCTCCGCTGCCGCACCAACGCCTATATCGCCGGTGGCGTTCCTGACGTGGGAGCGGATATTTTCGCTCGCGGCCTGTGCCTGCCCAGCGACAACAAAATGACGCCGGAGCGGCAGGATACGGTCATCGAACTGATCCGCGCCTGTTTCGCGTAAAAAAAGAACATAGGAAGTAATTTTTGTGAAACAGGGAAAGCAGGGCATCTACGCCCGTTACATCAAGCGAATATTGGACGTTCTTCTCTCCGGCTGCGCCCTTGTGGTGCTGTCCCCGGTGCTGCTGATCGTGGCCGTTCTGGTGCGGACGAAACTGGGCAGCCCCGTCATTTTCTGTCAGGAGCGCCCAGGCAAGGACGAGAAGATCTTCAAAATGTACAAATTCCGCTCCATGACGGACGCGCGTGACGAAAACGGCGAACTGCTGCCTGACGAGGTTCGCCTGACGAAGTTCGGCCGCGCTCTCCGCTCCACCAGCCTCGACGAGCTGCCGGAGCTGTGGAACATCTTCAAGGGCGATATGTCCATCGTCGGCCCCCGGCCGCAGCTGGTGCGGGATATGGTGTTCATGACGCCTGAGCAGCGCCTCCGTCATACCGTGATGCCGGGTCTGACGGGACTTGCGCAGGTCAGCGGACGCAATGCGATCTCCTGGGAGGATAAATTGGCCGCGGACCTGCGCTATATCCGCCAGATCACCTTTCTGGGCGATGTGAAGATCGTCCTGCTCACGGTAAGAAAGGTCTTTTTTCGGGAGGACATCTCTGCTGACGGTATGGATACTGCCGAGGATCTGGGCGATTACCTGCTCCGAACGGCGCAGGTGAGTGAGGAAGCATATCAGGAATTACAGGAAGAGAGCAGGGAGTTACTCATCGCTGCTGGGAAGTAAAGGAATCGTTTTATGAATATCTGGCTCATTAACCACTACGCCGTTCCGCCGAAGTATTATCCACTGGCGAGACCGACGCTCTTTGCCAAGTATCTCATGGCAATGGGACATACCGTGACCATCTTCGCCGCAAGCTCCGTCCATAATTCGGACATCAACCTCATCACCGACGGGCGGAAATGGCGTGAGGAAACGGTGGACGGTGTTCACTATGTCTATATCAAGTGCTGTGATTATCAGGGCAGCGGTCTCAAGCGTATTTACAATATCTGTGAGTTCGCGTGGAAGCTGCCGGGTGTCTGCAAGCAGTTTACGAAGCCGGATGCCATCGTGGCCACCTCCATGCCGCCGACCTCCTGCGCCATGGGCGTCCGGATGGGCCGCAAGTGGGACTGTAAAACCGTGGCGGAGATCGCCGACCTCTGGCCGGAGAGCATCGTGGCTTACGGCATCGCCGGACCTCACAATCCCGCCGTCCTCGCCCTGCGGCGGCTGGAAAAGTGGATCTACAAAAAAGCCGATGCCTTGGTGTTCACCATGGAGGGTGCTTACGACTACATCGTGGAGCAGGGCTGGGACAAGGAGATCTCCCGCTCCAAGGTGCACTACATCAACAACGGCGTCGATCTGGAGCAGTTTGACTACAATAAAGAGCATTTCCCTGTAGACGATCCCGATCTGGACGATCCGGACACCTTCAAGGTGGTCTATACCGGCTCCATCCGCAAAGTCAACAATTTGGGATTGCTGCTGGATGCGGCGAAGTGCGTGAATGATCCCTGCGTCAAGATTCTGATCTGGGGCGACGGCGACGAGCGTGAGGCGCTGGAACAGCGCGTCCGCGACGAGAACATTTCCAATGTGGTGTTCAAGGGCAGTGTGGAGAAGAAATACATTCCCTCCATCGTCAGCCGTGCAGATGCAAATCTCATGCATGGCACTCCGGGGCCGCTGTTCCGCTTTGGGATCAGTCCCAACAAGATGTTTGACTATTTTGCCGCCGGTAAGCCGATCCTCATGGATTTTGAAACCAATTATAACCCGGTCGAACAATACCAGGCAGGAATCATTCTAAACTCTCTATCCGGCGAGACAACCGCACAAGCCTTGCAGCGGATGGCGAAATGGCCGGAAGAGGAATATGCCCGCTATTGTCAAAACGCCCGCCGCGCCGCGGAGAACTTCGACTTCAAACGCCTGACGGACAAGCTGATGGCCGTCATTGATAATATCCCCGAAAGGAAAGCGTGAACGGAATGGAATTTACCTATACCGCATACCGCGAACTGCTCGATTTTCTGCGTCAGGGCGGCTACGCTTTTACCGATTACCACGATTATCAATCGTACCCCCGCTGTGTGATCCTGCGCCACGATATAGACAACAGCCTCCCGCAGGCGCTGCGGCTGGCGGAGATCGAGGCGGAGGAGGGCGTGAAGAGCACATGGTTCGTGCTTCTCCGCACCGACTTCTACAATCCCGCCTCGGCGGCATCACAAAGGATTCTGCGCCGTCTCGGGGAACTTGGACATGAGATCGGACTGCACTTTGACGAAATGGCTTACGCCAGCGAGAGCGGCATAGGTTCCTATGCCAGTTCCTCTACGGAGGAGCTGATCGTCCGCGAGGCGGGCATCCTCGCGGACATCTGCGGCTGTCCCATTACGACCGTCTCCATGCACCGCCCCTCCAAGGTGACTCTGGAGGCGGATCTGCAAATTCCCGGCATGGTCAACTCCTACGGGCAGACCTTTTTCCATGACTTCAAGTACCTCTCCGACAGCCGCCGCCGTTGGCGGGAGCCGGTGGAGGACATCATCCGCAGCGGAGAGTATGACCGCCTTCATATCCTGACCCACGCCTTCTGGTATCACGAACAGGAGCAGGACATCACCGAAAGCGTCGGCGCGTTTATCCGTTCTGCAAACGCCGAGCGGTATGAGCAGATGATGGAGAACATTACCGATCTACCGTCTATTCTTCCGAAGGAGGCGCTTTGATATGAGAATTTCGGAGATCCTGCGCTTTTTAGATGCGGAGCAGATCCCTTATGTGTTTCGCGGCAGCGCGGAGAGCGAGGTGGCGCGTTTTTCCTCGCTCACGCACTACAAGCCCGGCACCTTCACCTGGGTAAAAAAGCAGGAGAATATTCCTGATGGCTTCGACTGCGCCGCTGTTGCGCTGGCCTTCGTTTCCGAGGGCGTGACGGGCGCGTTTCCGAACGTCATCGAAACGCCGCAGTCCAAGCACGCCTTTTTCTCCGCAATGGAGCATTTTTACGGCGAGGCGGAAAACCGTCCTGCCATCGGACAGTTTACCTACCTTTCCCCGCAGGTCAAACTGGGAAGGAATGTCCGCATCGGCCACAACTGCACGTTGGACGGCGACATCACCATCGGTGACGATACCGTGATCTGGAATGGGGTGACCATCGTGAACCATGTTACGATCGGCAGCCGGTGTGAGATCAAGTCTGGTGCCGTGATCGGACATGACGGATATGCTTATACCGAAGATGCAAGCCATAAAAAAACAATGGTGAAGCATTTTGGCGGAGTGACAATCGGAAATGATGTCCTGATTGGAGAAAATCTCTGCATCAGCCGCGGAACGATAGATGATACCACTCTGGAGGACGGTGTAAAATTGGACGCTTTAGGCCATGTAGCCCATAACTGTTATTTTGAGCGGGATTCTGCGATGGCAGTTCCGTGCAGCGTCAGCGGAAGTGTCCATGTGGGTGAAAATGCGTATATAGCAGGCGATATTATTCGGAATCAATGCACCGTAGGCGAAAATGCTTTTGTCGGTCTCGGCGCTGTGGTGGTGAAGGATGTTCCCGCCGATACCACCGTTATCGGAAATCCCGCAAAGCCTTACAATAAAAAGGAAGTGTGATCCCATGCAATTCATTGACTTAAAAGCCCAATACGCCGCCCTCAAGGACGAAATTAACGCGAATATGCAGGATGTCCTCAGCTCCGCCGCGTTCATCGGCGGCAAGTATGTCAAGGAGCTGGAAACGCAGCTTGCCGCCTTCACCGGACGCAAGCACTGCATCACCTGCGCCAACGGCACCGATGCCCTCCAGCTTGCCTTCATGGCGCTGGGCGTGGGGGAGGGGGACGCGGTGTTCGCCCCCGATATGACCTTCATTTCCTCCACGGAGCCTGCCGCCATGTTCGGCGCGGTGAGCGTTTTCTGCGACATTACCCCCGACACCTACAACCTTGATCCCGCAAGCCTTGAGCGTCAGGTCAAGGCGGTGCTGGCAGAGGGGAAGTACACCCCCAAGGCGGTTGTGGCGGTGGACATTCTCGGCAACCCATGCGATTATAACGCCGTTTCCGCCGTCTGCGAGAAGTACGGCCTCGCTCTCATCGAGGATGCGGCCCAGAGCTTCGGCGCGGAATATCACGGGAAAAAGGCCTGCTCCTTCGGACGCATCGCCACCACCTCGTTTTTCCCCGCAAAGCCCCTTGGTTGCTACGGCGACGGCGGCGCGGTGTTTACCGATGACGATGAGATCAACGATCTCATTCGCTCCCTCTGCGTCCACGGCAAGGGCCCCGGCGGTAAATACGATAATATCCGCGTGGGTATGAACTCTCGTCTGGACAATTTGCAGGCGGCGGTTTTGCTGCCCAAGCTGAAGGCACTGGCCGACTATGAAGTTGCCGCCCGGCAGACCGTGGCAGGGCGCTACAACGCCGCCTTTGCCGGGAAATTCACCACGCCCTTTGTGGCGGAGGGCTGCCTGTCTGTGTGGGCGCAGTACGCGCTGTTGGCGGAGGACACCAAGCAGCGTGACCGCATCATCGCCCGCCTGATGGAAAAGGGCATCCCCAATATGGTCTACTATCCCACGCCGCAGCACGCCCTGCCGGTGTTCCGCAGCGAGCCGACCTACGGCGAAGCGTTCCGAAATGCCAATGACTACTGCGCCCGGACCTTCTCCCTGCCTATGCATCCCTATCTGACGGAGGCGGAGCAGGAGACGGTCATTACTGCGGTTCTGGAGGCACTGTGATGGCGGAAAAAAACTATTTCGTCCACGAAAGTTCTTACATCGACGATGATGTTGAGATTGGCGAGGCCACGAAGATCTGGCATTTCTGCCACATCCAGCGGGGCGCGCGCATCGGCAAGCGCTGCTCGCTGGGGCAGAACGTCAACGTCAGCAACCATGTGAAAGTCGGCGACGGCTGCAAAATACAGAACAATGTCTCCCTCTACGAGGGCGTGGAACTGGAAAACGATGTGTTCTGCGGGCCGTCCTGCGTTTTCACCAATGACCTCACGCCCCGCGCTAAGTATCCCAAGGGCAGCGCGGGTTATAAGAAAACACTCGTGAAAGAAGGCGCGTCCATCGGCGCCAACGCCACCGTTGTCTGCGGACATACGGTGGGGAAGTGGGCTCTCATCGGCGCGGGCGCCGTTGTCGCAAGCAATGTGCCCGACCACGCGCTGATGCTTGGCGTTCCCGCCAAGCAGGCGGGCTGGGTTTGCGAGTGCGGACAGAAGCTGTGTCCGGACGATATGGCACATTTCCGCTGCCCGGACTGCGGGCGGAATTATCGGCTGTGTGATGACAGTCAAATCGAGGAGATCAAATAATAACGGTTCTTCCGTCTATGGTAAGAAGAACGGTACAGAGGAGTAACAGATATGGAGTTTGACGCGATTTATCAGGGACTGATCACCGGGGAGGAAAAGCTGGCTCTGGTGGGCCTCGGCTATGTGGGTATGCCCCTTGCGGTGGAGTTTGCCAAGCACGTTCCGGTCATTGGCTTTGACATCAATGAGAAGCGTGTGAACGAATACGCCAACGGCATCGACGCCACCAACGAGGTGGGCGAGGCCATCAAGAATACCACGGTGGAGTTTACGTCGGACGCCTCCCGCCTGAAGGAATCGAAGTTCCTGATCGTCGCCGTGCCCACGCCGGTCAATCCGGACAACACGCCGGATCTGCGTCCCATCGAGGGCGCGTCCCGTACCGTGGGCCAGAACCTCACCCCCGGCAGCATCGTGGTCTTTGAGTCCACGGTGTACCCCGGCGTGACGGAGGATATCTGCATCCCCATCATCGAAAGGGAGTCCGGTCTCAAGTGCGGCGAGGACTGGAAGATCGGCTATTCTCCCGAGCGCATCAACCCCGGCGACTGCGTACATACCCTGACTAATATCCGGAAAATCGTCTCCGGCATGGACGAGGAGAGCGCCCGGGAAATCCAGAAGATCTATAACATCGTCATCAAGGCCGGAACGTTCCCCGTTTCCACCATCAAGACCGCCGAGGCGGTCAAGGTGATCGAGAACAGCCAGCGGGACATCAACATCGCCTTTATGAACGAAGTCGCCATGATCTGCGACCGCATGAACATCGACACCGACGAGGTGCTCGCCGGCATGAATACCAAGTGGAACGCCCTGGGCTTCCGGCCCGGACTGGTGGGCGGCCACTGCATCGGCGTGGACCCCTACTATCTCACCAGCGCCGCCGAAACGCTGGGCTATCACAGCCAGATCATTCTGAACGGCCGTAAGGTCAACGACAGCATGGGCGCGTTCGTGGCGGACGCCGCCATCAAGCAGATGATCGAGGCGGGCAAGGCGCCGAAGAAGGCCACCGTGGTCATTCTCGGCATCACCTTCAAGGAGAACTGCCCCGACACCCGCAACAGCAAGGTGGTGGACATTATCAACCGCCTGCGGGAGTATGATATCCAGCCTATCGTAGCCGATCCTTGGGCGGACATTGAGGTGGCCAAGCAGGTCTACGGCGTGGATCTGGTTCCCTTTGATGCGATCCCCAAGGCGGACTGTGTCATCGTGGCGGTTGGACACAATGAGTTCCGTGCGCTGTCTCTCATGCAGCTCCGGGAGCTGTTCAAGAGCGAGCTTTCCAACGACGAACGGGTGCTTATTGATGTGAAGAGCCTCTATCGCATGGACGAGCTGAAGGCCTCCGGCCTGCGCTTCTGGCGGCTGTAACGATGAATCGGATATGGAGGTGCCGCATCGGCTTTTTGACGCTTTCCATGGTGCTTCTACTGCTGGCAAGCACAGCATTCGTCCGGCAGCCGAACGGCGGTAATGTCCCCCCCCCCCCCCCCCCCCGACCAGAGACGCTTCGGTTTCACGGGAGGAATTGCAAACATTGTATATCAGTACAGCGGAGCCGCTGAACGAGGAACAGCAGATTCTCTATAACAGCACGGTGAAGATGCTGCTGAAAGAGGACCTCTGGACAGAGAGAGATATGTATGACGCCGTTCACTACCTGATGATTCCCATGCATTATGCGTTCCGGGCGGGGGATGAAGGAACGGTTTCGCTGTTTGCGGATTTCTTCACGCGGTTCACGCAGGATATTACAACGGATGACCGTTATGGCTTTCAGACGAGCATTTTTTTAAATCGACTCCAATTTTATTACTTTAGCACACAGTTTATGTGCCTTTGCGCGGCCAGTGGCCGGGTGGATCTGATTCCAGATGCGCTTCCCGCAGCAGCTTATGATTGCGCGGAAACATATTTGCTGCATACGGAAGCAAATTGGCACACAGAAGATACCGTTATCGAACATCTCCGACAAATGCTTGCCGGAAAAGAATATCCATACAGCTATTATAGTGTTACGGAAGATTTGGATGGATTTACCTTGGCGATCCTCTGCGATCTGAACTGTTTTGCGAAGCTCTCCGGAAAAGAGCCAGAAGAACTGACGGTTACGGCAGCACAGCTTGTTTATGAAATATACGCCTCTCCGCTTCTTAATCAGGAAACGGAACTTGGCGGCTGGCTGCTGCAAGTTGGCGCCTGGTCGGAGCACCCGGATTATGCGTATGCGGGAAATGCGGAGATCACACCGGATATTCAGCCAAAGACGCGGAATGATGTTCCTTGGGATTCCTCGCATTTTGCAAGGTGGCCTCTGTACCTGCGCAGTTATATGTCGGCCCAGACCGATCATGTCCACTGGGACTTGTTTGTGCTCCGCCGCAAGCAGCTGGCAAATCAGATGGTCTATTATGTTCTGAAAAATGTGGACGGCCATTGGCTGACTACCACGTTCATGGACGGCACCAATGGTGTTTACCGCTATTCATATCATGAAGATGGCGTTGGCTTGGAAGGTTACGCCCTGTCCGGTACTTTTCTGATTGGCTGGTGGTCTCTGCTGGAGGACAGCCGTATTACAGAGGTCTATCAGGATATTTTGGAAACCTTCCCTATGAAAGGTGACCGTTCCAATCCCTATTTTGATTATGCCACAGTTCGAGAACAGAATCCCTTTTTTGACGACGACACCGCTTTTGACAACGGGATGATGGAATGTATGGTTGCCTGTGCGTCGAAAATAAGCCCTGCCGCATAAGATCTTTTACTGCCTATAGGAGTTTTTACAATGATCAAGGTTTGCCACATGACCTGTGCTCACGGTGAGGAGGATGTGCGCATCTTCCATAAGGAGTGTGTTTCTCTCGCTAAGGCCGACTATGACACCTATTTGGTCGAGCGCGGCGAGAGCCGTGAAAAAGACGGCGTCCATATCATCGGCGTGGGGGAGATCCCCAAAAGCCGCCGCAAGCGCATGATTGAAGGCGCGAAAAAGGTCTATGAGGCCGCAAGAGCCGTGGACGCGGATATTTATCATCTCCATGACCCGGAGCTGCTGCCCTATGGCCTCAAGCTGAAAAAGGCAGGGAAGAAGGTCATCTTCGACAGCCATGAAAAATATACAGATCAGATTCGGAATAAGCACTATATACCTGCATGGTGCCGCAGCTTGATTGCCAGCAGTTATGGAATCTATGAGCGGTATGTGCTGAAAAACATCGACGGTCTGATCTTTCCTTGCCTGAAAAATGGGGTGCATCCCTTTGCCGGACAGTGCCGCCATGTTGCCACTGTCAATAATGTGCCGGTACTGGCAGAGACTTATGACTGCTATGACCCTGCTGTGAAGAAAGAAACCGGGAGTATCTGCCATGTAGGCAGCCTTACCTATACCCGCGGCATTACGCATCTGGTGAAGGCTGCCGCGCAGGCGGACTGCACCCTGTATTTGGGCGGTGCCTTTTCTCCCGCGGCATATCAGGATGAAGTGCTTTCCCTGCCGGAGGCCGCGCATACGAGATATATGGGCGTTCTTAACCGGGCGCAGGTAATGCAGCTTCTCCAAAAAAGTCAGATTGGCATGGCTACGATTTTGAATGTCGGCCAGTATAACCAATATGATAATTTAGCTACAAAAGTTTACGAATACATGGCGCTGGGAATTCCTGTCATTCTTTCCCGGTCCTCATATAACGAAAAGGTGACGGCGCAGTACGACTTCGGCATCTGTGTTGATCCCGCCAATGTGGACGAGATCGCCGACGCGATCCGCTACCTGCTGGACCACCCTGACGAGGCCCGTCAGATGGGCGAAAACGGCCGCTGTGCGGTCAAAGAGGAATTCAACTGGGGCGTGGAGGAGAAGAAACTTCTATCCCTGTATGAGGAGGTTTTGGCGAAATGAAAGAGGATCATGTGGAGCGTTCACTGTCTATGAATGCGCTACAGTATGCCGCCTCGCATTTGCTGTATGTAGCGGGCATCCGGAAACAGGATATTGCCTTTGACGGGCTGACCGCTTTGGCAGGCGGCATATCGGTCCGTTTCTGTGCGCCGCGGGAAAATGCCGCCGGGGATATTTTGCAGGGTGCGGCTGTGCCGACTACTGTTTCCAGCGCGGATGGGCAGCTCTGCATCCCCCTCTTTGATGGGAGCGCACTATGCCACTGGGAAGCCGGAGTACTGGTACTGGATGCGGATGTTTTGACGATCTCTTTTCTGCTGATGACTGCGTATGAAGACACGTTGGAGGGGCCGAGAGACCGGTATGACCGCTTGTCCTACCGGAATTCGATCCTGGCAAAGTATAATTTGATTGAATTTCCCCTCATCGACGAGTACGCAATGCTTTTGCGCAGGGAACTGCAAGAGGCCGGGGCTGCGCTGTCCGTGCACCGCCCCCGGATCGTTCCCACACACGACGTAGATAATCTATGGCGCTTCCGGAGTCCTTTGTCCGCGGCAAAGTCCATCATCGGCGGCGACCTTCTTCACCGGAGGGACCCGGCTATTGCGGCGGACTCTCTGAGGTCCGTCATGCACAGCCGCTGTATGCCGGAGCTGGATCCGCTGAACCAGGCGTGCATCCGCCTGTGTACGCTGTCCGCAGAGCATGGGCTGACATCCGAATTCTATTTTCTCGGCTACGGCAGGGATGAGACGGATTGGCGCTATGATGTGCAGCAGCCCTTTGTGCATCAGCTGATGGAGGATCTGGAGCGGCTGGGCGCGATTATCGGCTTTCACGGCGGCATGGGGTCTTATACACACGCCGGGTGCTATGCCGCGCAGAAGCAGCGGGTGGATCATGCCTACGGGAAGACGACGGCCTGCGGCCGGCAGCATTATCTGCTGTTTTCCGCATTGGAGACGCCCGCCATTTTGGAGAACGCCGGACTTCATGCGGATGCGTCCCTTGGTTTTTTCGACCGGGAGGGCTTTCGCTGCGGGACCTGCCATCCGTATCCCCTGTACGATCTGAAACGGGACTGCCCACTTTCCGTTATGGAGCGTCCGCTGCTTTTAATGGACGGAACTCTGCGGGAGTACCGCGGACTGTCCATTGATGAGGCAATGGTGTCCGCCCGCGGGCTTTTGGAGCGTGTTCTTGCCGTTGGCGGCGAGTTCGTGATCCTTTGGCACAACGGATGTGTTCACCGCGAATGGACGCCGTGGTTCCACCAGCTTTATATGCCGTTTATTCAGTATGCTGCATCCTGCTGCAAATAAAGAGTGCTTTCCGGAGACCGGGAAACAGAAAAGAGGATTTTCCATGAAATACGCACTGATCGGCTGCGGCCGCATCGCGGTCAACCACATCAAGGCCGCCCTGAACAACAAGCTGAACATCGTCGCTGTGTGCGACGTGCTGCCGGAGAAGATGGAGGAGCTGCTGGCCAAGTATGACCTCCAGAGCGACGATTCCATCGCCCGCTACACGGACTATAAAAAGCTGCTGGAAGAGCATCCAGACCTGCAGCTGGCCTCCATCGCCACGGAGAGCGGCATCCACGCCAAGATCGCCCTCGCCTGCATCGACGCGGGGGTGAACGTCATCATCGAAAAGCCCATGGCCATGAGCATGGACGACGCGGACGAGATCATCCGCCGCAGCGAGGAAAAGCACGTCAAGGTCGCTGCCTGCCACCAGAACCGCTTCAACGTGGCGGTGCAGGAACTGCGCCATGCCGTAGAGGGAGACCGCTTCGGAAAACTCTCCCACGGCTCGATCCACGTCCGCTGGAACCGTGACCGGAACTACTACGAGCAGGCACCGTGGCGCGGCACCTGGGCGCAGGACGGCGGCTGCCTGATGAACCAGTGCATCCACGGCATCGACCTGCTGCGCTGGATGATGGGGGACGAGGTGGACGAGGTCTACGGCGTCACCCGCCAGCAGTTCCATGATTACCTCCAGTGCGAGGACATCGGCATGGCTGTTGTGAAGTTCAAGAACGGCGCGGTCGGCACTATCGAGGGCACGGTGAACGTTTACCCGAAGAACCTTGAGGAAACCCTCTACCTCTTCGGCGAGACCGGCACGGTGAAGCTGGGCGGCACCTCCACCAATAACATCGACGTGTGGAATTTTGCCGACGAGAGCGACGCCGACACCAAGAACAAGGGCCTGCAGGAGGCCACAAGCAACGTCTACGGCAACGGCCACACCAGCCTGTTTGCCGACATGATGGACGCCATCGAGCATGACCGCAAGCCCTATGTGGATGCGGTGGCGGGCCGCAACGCGCTGGAGATGATCCTAGCGATCTACCAGTCCGCCGCCACCGGCCAGCCGGTGAAGCTGCCGCTGGAGCACACCGCCAGCACGGACTTTGAGGGAAGGTTTGATTGATCTTCGCCGAGCAGCTTCTGTGCGGCAGCCCCCTGTCAGCACAATACATCACACAGAAAACAAAGGAGAACTCTCCCATGGATCGAATCCTGTCCAAGGTATGGAACAGCCGCTACGGTAAATACCTGCTCCCGCTGAGTTTTTGTGTCGGGAATCTGATCAACGTCATGTTTTACTATCTGGGGCTGGCTTTTGAAGACAATATTGCCCGTCAGGCCGCCTTCATCATCGGCAATGTTCTGTTCACCCTGTTCGCTTTTGCCGCTCTGCTTTCCGTCCTGCGGTTTGGGCAACTGAAACTGCGCGCGCTGCTCCCCTTGGGAGCCGTTCTGCTGTTTTTTGCCGGCTGTTACATCAGGGCGCTGATGAGCTTTGGGGTTACAGGAACGTGGGCTCATCATGCCGGTCAGTTTGTCTTTTTTTCATTTCCCGCATTTTGCGCTGGCGTTTACGCCGCAGCAAAGCGGCAGGAATCCTCGTTCTTTGACACCTTGGAACACCTTGGACTTTTTGCAGCCCCTGCCGCTTTGATTTATCTCAATAGTTCATTATTTAACTGCAACCCGTTCAACTGGGGACGGGATCTCGGTATCTTGAACTATATGACCTTCTCATACACCCTGATGCCATTTCTTTTGGCAATGGTGTTCCAGTATTTAGAGGGAAAGCCATTTTCTCTGTTTGGACGAACGCTGAGACATCCCCAACGCCTCCGCGGCATTCTTATTGCGCTCTTTTGGATCGCCATTATTGCCGCCGGCACCCGCGGCACATACTTCTGCGTGATTGGCTTCTTCATTTGTCTGGTGCTTTCCTCCTGTCCGCATCGTGAGTCCCGCCGGAAAAGCGCGATCCTTTCTACCGCTATGACATTTGTCCTGTGTTTCAATATCTTCGTTTACGCGCCGCAGGGGTTTAACACATCGCGGATGACTATTTTTTTGCAGGGTCTATCCAAAGGTGAACTTGTTACAACAGATGAGGCTCCTGAAGTTTCCGATAAAATCGATGATCTGGTAAAAGCGGACGGCGACCAACAAGTAACCAACCGTCCGGATGCTCCTGCCGAGCCGGATGCGCCATCTCAGGAAGATGGTATCGGGGAAAACATTCAGATCCACAGCCGCGGCACCCTTTTCAAGCTGGCAGTGAAAGAATTTCAGAAATCGCCGATCACCGGTATGGGGCCCATGGGGTATACCGTAAAATACGGAATGTACCCGCACAATATTCCCTTGGAGCTTTTGTGTGAAACGGGACTGGCGGGCTTTGTTCCGTTGATGCTTCTGATCCTCTGGGCGGTTATGAATCTGCTGCGTTTCGGATGGAAGCAGAAGTATGTCCGCTACTTTTTCTTATTTTTGATCGCCTACATGATAGAGGCCAATATTTCCGGAGACCTGTGGTATTTCTCCCCGCTGCTGTGTGCCCTTGGCTACGGCTTGGCGCTGCCCAATGAGAAGTGCGAAACGGGATCGATTCCCAGAACGCCGGAAAAAGATGCGGCTGTCTCCACGAACAGAGCATAAGGAGAGGGGACGGCATTGACCATAAAAAAGAACCACATCGTCAGCACGATTTTTTCCATCACGGGTCTGTTGCTCGTCAGCAAGCTGCTGGGCTTCGTCAAACAGATGGTGACGGCTTCGGCTTTCGGCGCAACGCTGGAAACGGATCTCATCAACCTTTCTCAGGGGCTGATCGGAAATTTTCAATATTTATTGGTGCAGTCCGTGCTTTCCGCCCTTATCGCCGTTTATCTGCATACCGCGCAGCAGGGGGGGGACGCTTCGCGGCGCTTTGCCTTTGATGTCTGGAAGGCTTTGACGGTCTTAACCGCCATGGTCGTGCTTTTTGTGGAGCTATGCGCGCCATGGCTCGCCTGGCTGATCGCGCCAAGCTATCCGGCTGAACAGATTGTGCAGCTGAGCCGCTACCTGCGCCTGTTTGCCCCGGTGCTGCTGTTGCTCACATGGATTGCCGTATTCAACGGCTTGCTCCACGCCAACAAGCATTTTGTCCCCGGTGAAATGATCTCTGTTCATCAGAGCATTTTTCTCATCGTCATGGCCGCTGCCCTTGCGCGTACGCTTGGGGTGCAGGTCCTTGTCCTCTCATTTTTTGCCTGCAATCTCTGGAATGCGGGCTATACGGCCATTCTCTCACGGCATTATTGGACGGTCTCCCGCGGAAATCCGTTCCGAAATCCCGCGGTCCGAGAATTGCTGCGCATGATGGGGCCGCTGCTGCTGGGCTATTCGCTGGTGTACATCAACCAGATGGTCGATAAGATGCTGGTATCCGGTCTTGAGGCCGGAGCGGTCACGGCACTGAACTATGCCGCCGTCCTGAGCAATCTGGTCGGCACGTTTATCACCACCTTTGCATCCATACTCTTTGCTTATGTCACCACGCGCATTGCCGCTGGGGAGGCGGATGGCGCGGCGCAGCTCACGGAGCGGACAGCGCTTTTGCTTTCCGTCATCTTTCTTCCCATCACTATTCTGACGGTTCTGCTGTCAGAGGATATCGTTACCATTGTCTACGCCCGCGGTGCATTTGACGCGGAGAGTGTGCGCATCTGCGCCCGGGCCCTGCGCGGCTATGCGCTGATGTTTGTTCCCATGGTTTTCCAAGAGGTTTACGGGCGGTTTCAATACGGCTATCAAGACTCCAAGCACCCCATGGTCAACAGCAGCATCGGCATCGTTTTTAATATTGTGCTAAGTGTTGCGCTTTGTCCGCGTTACGGTGTACTGGGCGTGGCTTTTGCCACCAGTATGTCATATGTAACATGCGGCGTGCTGAATATTTGCACAGCACGAAAGCTGAGCACCGCCTTATCCTTTCGTCCCTATCTGCGCTTGCTGCCTTTTTTAGCCCTATGCGGTACGGTCTGCGGCGTAATTGCCCGTTCCAGCGCCACGCATCTGGCCGCGCAGAATGCGCTGCTCCGCTTCGCTCTCTCTGCCCTCATCGGCATGGCGGCCTATGCTGCGTGTGCCAGCCCATTGCTTCTGCGTTTGTGGCGGCAGCTTCGGCAGAATGACAGTTCTAAATCATGATAATTCTTGCAAGTAGTTTCGCAGGAAACCGGGGGAGACAGGTCCATGATCTGCCGCCCCCGGATTTTTTTGCCCTCTGTCGACGCACCGCTGTTCCCTGATGCGCTCCCCCCATTTGAACCCAAAAACTGAACCGCTTACCCAGCGGGCCGCCCACGGCGGCAGGTACACTGTTCAGAGAGGACGTTCAGCGTCCGAATCAACAAAAGGGGGAATCCGATGAATCTGACACAAATGAAAAACACGGTGCTGGCAGTGCTGGCTGCGGCCGGCTCCGCCGTCGCCCAGGCGTTGGGAGGCTGGGATGTGGCGCTCAAAGTTCTGATCTGCTTCATGGCGCTGGACTACGTCATCGGCTGGCTGGTGGCGGCTGTCTGGCACAAATCGGCAAAGAGCAAGACCGGGGCGCTGGACTCCAAGGCCAGCTACAAAGGACTGGTGAAAAAGGGCGTCATGCTGGCGCTGGTGTGGATGGCGGCGCTGCTGGATCAGGCCACCCACAGCGATTTCGTCCGGGACGCGGTATGTCTGTTCTTCATTGCCAACGAGGGCCTTTCCGTATTGGAAAACACGGCAGTGATGGGCGTTCCGTACCCGGCCTTTGTGAAAAATATGCTGGACGCGCTGCACCAGACCGGCGATCAGGGCAAGGGTACGGAGGCCCGCACATGAGCACGAGAGCGGGCACCGTCCCGCTCTCCGACCTCCAATTTATCAAGATCTATTTCAACCGGAAGCGTCTCCGCTCCACACCGGCCAATCTGCGGAAAATGCTGACGGAGACGAGCGGGGATGCCATCTGCAACGGCTCCATTTTTCTGCGGGATCAGACCCCCGCCTGCCACCTGAAAGCAGACGGCAAGGTTCACAAAGCCCCGGACTACCGGGCGTGGGCCGTCAGCTGGAACAACCCGGCGGACTTCGGCGTGAAGGCCGTGCCCAACGGGGACGCGAATTACATGGAGTGCGTCCACCTTATCATCGGTGGGAAGAAGATCCATCCCGTCACCTGCGGAGCGGATATGCGCTACCGCGCCCCTCGGACCGCCATCGGCACCAAGGGCGGGCGGTTCGCCTACTATGTAGGCCGGGAGCGGCACACCCCGGAACAGCTCCGTGACCTGCTGGCCGCGTCCGGCTGGGACAACGCCATCATGATGGACGGAGGCGGAAGCGCCTGCTTCATGGATTCGGCAGGGGAGGGCATCGCCGGGGACGGGCGGGTGATCCCGTTTTTCCTCGTCTGGAAGCTGAAAAGCAAAAAAACCGAAGAACCGAAAGGAGAGCGGCCTATGGTCGAGATCAACGCCTATTCCAAGGCGAAGGACGGCGGCAAAAAGCTGTCCGCCAACTTTACCGTGAAAGAATTTGCCTGCAAGGACGGCTCCGACGCCGTCCTGACCGCCCCCCGGCTGGTAATGGTACTGCAAAGCATCCGCAGCCATTTTGCCGCCCCGGTGGTCATCCACAGCGCCTACCGGACGCCCCAGTACAACGCCAAGGTGGGCGGCGCGGCCCACAGTCAGCACTGCTACGGCACGGCGGCTGACATTTCTGTGAAGGGCCAGACCCCGGCTACGGTGGCGGCCTACGCAAGACAGCTCATGCCGGACTGGGGCGGGGTGGGCGTGTACGCCAGACAGGGCTTCACCCACATCGACGTGCGGGAGACCCGGGCCGACTGGACGGGCTGAAAATTGTGCCGTCCACGGCGGTCTTGAAAAGTCCCCCATCCAGGTATATAATAGGATTTAACCTATAAAAGTCGAGACCGCACGGCCCATCTGCTTCTCTCTCGAAAGAAGCGGAACAGGAGATCCAGTGCCGTGCCGCGGCAGCCGCCGCAGAAAGAGAGAGACGCTATGCGTGTAGTGATTCAGGAGGATTACCGGAAGATGTGCAAGTGGGCGTCGGACTATATCGCTGCCAGGATCAAGACGCACAGGGAGGACCGTCCCTTTGTCCTCGGCCTGCCCACCGGTTCTTCCCCCATCGGCGTTTATCAGGAGCTTGTCCGGCAGAACCGGGCGGGGGAGCTGTCCTTTGCCAACGTGGTCACGTTCAATATGGACGAGTATCTGGGTCTGCCCCGGGAGCACGACCAAAGCTACTGGCACTTCATGCACGACAACTTTTTCAACCATCTCACAGACATGAAGCCGGAAAACATCAACATTCTCAACGGCATGACGGACGATCCGGAGGGCGAGTGCGCCCGCTATGAAGAAAAGATCGCCTCCTACGGCGGCATCGACCTCTTTCTGGGCGGCATCGGCGTGGACGGCCATATCGCGTTCAATGAGCCGTATACCAGCCTCGCCTCCCGCACCGGCGTGCGGGATCTCACAACGGATACCCGCATCGTAAACAGCCGCTTCTTCGGCAATGACCCGGAAAAGGTCCCCGCCCAGGCCCTGTCTGTGGGCGTCGGCACGGTGACTGATTCCAAAGAGGTTTTGATCCTCATCAACGGGCACAATAAGGCCCGGGCGCTGGCGGCGACTGTGGAGGGCGGCGTAAGCCAGAAGTGGACCTGCTCCGCCCTTCAGATGCACAACGGCGCCATCATCGCCTGCGATGAGGCGGCCTGCGGCGAGCTGACCGTGGATACCTACAAGTATTTTCTGGACATCGAAAAGAATCAGCGGCTCTGAGGGCGGACCGTATCCGCCAGCCACCGCTAAAAAACAACGGCAGAGGACGTATGTCCTCTGCCGTTTCTTGTATAGTATAATTCCTTTACACATCAGACCATCAAACGGGAAGGGAAGTCCACGCCTCCATTACCGCCCGCAGCACTTCTTGAACTTCTTTCCGCTGCCGCAGGGACACGGATCGTTCCGGCCGATCTTCTTTCTGCCGGTCCCGTCCGCTGTCGGCGCGTCCCGGTAATAGAGCGCGGCCAGCTCGTTGGGCGTGTGGCCCTTGTTGGCCCAGAGCCGGGTGTTGTTTTTGACGGACATCATTACCTTCACGAAGGCTTCGACGGCGCTGCCGTCAAGCTCCATGTCATAATCGCTCAGAATATCGTAGATCTGCTCCATACCGGCCTCAATAACGCAGGCGTACTGGATCTCCCCGGCGATCTCCTCCGCGTCCCGGCGGGGCTGATGTCCCTCGTTCATCAAAAAGGCGGTCAGGGCATCCATCTGCGGTGTGCGCTCATAGTAGCTCCAGTCGGCATAGCGCAGCAGTGCGTCCTTTTCCGGAATATACCGGGGCTTTCCTCCGCATTGGCGCATCAGATCCCGCACATCCTCAAAGTCATTCTCCTCGAACTCTCCGCAGACGATATACTCCTCCCAGAAGCAGTAGGGCGCGCCCACGGCCACATGGCGGAGCAAAGCCGGGAACAGTTCCTCCTCTGAGGTGGGCTGACTGTTCTGACGGTTGAAGATGTCCACAAGATCCAACTGGCTGATAGCGCCGTACAGATGGACCGCGGCCATGGCATAGCTGTCCAGCAGATCATAGCGCGCCTTTCGCTCCGTGAAGCCCTCCCGCTCCAGCTGGTGAAACACCTTGCTGATCTCGGTGGGAACTGTCACGATCAGATCCTCCTGAGAAGCATCACTAACAAGGTATCCGAGATCCTCCAGCAGACTGCACTGCTCGGGCAGGGCCTTTTTCACCTTCACCGGTTCCCGGCTTTTTGCCGCCCGCCTGAACAGCAGGAAAGCCGGCTGGTCGATGATGTAAAGGAGCTCCTCCATGCGTCCCGGCTCCCGGAGGGCGGCGCTCACCGCCTCCACCAGCGCGGACTTGTTCATCTTGGAATATCCCTTTACATAGTAATTCTTGGCCAGTTCCTTCAGCTTCGCCGCGCTTGCTTCCGCCAGCACCGCTCCAATGTCGGGCTTTCCCACGTCTCTCAGTACCATATAGCTCTCCCTTTTCTGAACACCGCTTGCCATTCCGCCCCGTGGAGGCCGATGCGCCGCATGATATAATATATCGGCAGATCAAGGTCTCATACAGGGGTGCAGCCCCTAATGCAGTGGATATAGGCCACAATCCCATTAATCAATAATAAAACAAAAACAGGTCTATCAATCGATAGACCTGTTGTTTGTTAGGACACCAATTGCCTAAGAGTGACGCCAACACATGACGCTTACCTCGAATATGGCACTTACTTAGGACTTACTTTTGGCATCTTTACTATAGCATATGCGGGTCCGAATGTCAATATTCTGAAAAAAATTTACAAAAGCTGCAATGGAAATTCAAAAACGCCCTTGACAACACCACTGGCTTTCAGTGCATCAAATTCTGCTGTATAGCCACCATTAATTAAATGAGAATAGTATGTGTTCGCAAAAACATCGGCAATTTGAATCTGGCGAACATTTGCAGAATTACAGTATTCAACAGTGAATGGTCCCACACAATGACCGCCGAGAACCAACTCGGTGTTCAGATAGTCGCATAAAAAGTGTTTTGTTTCAGTCTTTTCGTTACGCTCGTCAAGGTGGAGATTACACACTTGGTCAGGCAATATTCTTTGTTTTATGTAATATTGGACAGCAAGACGTAATGTGTAATTAAATGCCCTTGCAGTATTTTTACAAAACCCAGATGTCAACTTTTTATTTGCGATCTTGATATAATAAACCTCTATGTCATCAGGCCGATTAAAATATGTGAGAAATTTCTTTTTTAAATTACCTGAAAACACATTACCTTTGAGTTCTCGGAATTTTCCATCAACAAACATCTGGTTGCCTTTGCGTCTCACCTGCCCCGTTTTGGAATTGACCTTTGGCTTGTCGGCTTTTCTAAGTTCTGTCAGATTCGCGGCAACAAATCGCTTATGTGCTTTTTTCAGCTCTTTTCCATTTTTGGAGTATATCAATGCGACCACAAAATAGTCACAGTAATTTTTGGGGGTACTATTCAGCGAACCAGATTCATCAATAAAAATGTCCATTGGGTATAACCTCGGATAATATGATAAATAATTATAACACATTACCCGAAAAAAGGAAATAGGGAAGAACATGGTAGAATACTCAAAAGTATACTAATGGTTTATACCGGCCAAGGCAGAGACCTGCTCCCAGTTGCCTTATCCATAAGGCCTAGCTGCATATGAACAGCCACCATCTCAATGAGCGCATGCTTATTGAGATGGTACTGCCCCTACACACTTTCGGAGATACCCGCCTCTTGCGGTTGTGCCGGTGATTTTCTTTTATCTCCCGTTCAGTGTCTCAACGATCTCCGTCCGCTGTTCCTCCGTCAAACGGGGATAGTCCTTCAAAACCTCGGATAAGTCCTCGCCCCGCTCCACTCTCCGCCGCGCCACGCGGCACACCAGCGCCACAGCCGTACTCATTCGCCCTCACCTCCGAACATCAGTGCCGCCACCAGTTCTTCCAGTTCCTCCAGACGGGTCTCTTGTGTAGGATGCGCCGCGCGGTAATCCGCCCGCAGAGTTTCCGAGCAGTCCGCCTTGCCGGACAGCTCGTAGCCCTCCGCCAGCGGCGCATACGCCGTCCCATCCGCCGCCAGGATACTGTCCGCCGTGTAGCTCTGCGCGTTTTCGACGGTCAGTACAGGCTGATCCGTTCCGATTTTATAGAAATGCAACGTCATTTCCTTCACCTCAAATGAATTTTCCGCCCTTAATGATCGCGCTCATTTCGTCCCTTACGTTATAATTTCCGCCCAATGTATCCGGGACATGATCTCCCAACAGCACAAGCCCGCCCAGAATGTGACGGGCCCCGACGTAATTGTTGCTGTAATCCGTTGCGGGATTAGTTCCATAAATTTCAACACGGCCGCCCCAACTGGTAGTAACCACGCTTTCCAGATCGTGGAACGCGCAGCTTGCCAGCACAGCAGAAGAATTGTAAAAAACTCCCACGCCTCTTCCGTTCTGGGCGTGACCGTTAAAGGAGCACCCGTCCGCATATACCGCACTTCGTTCGCAAAGGATACAGCATCTGTATGGACTCGCCGTTTCGTCCAACTCCCATTTCACCGTTTTCATCTGTACCGGAATGCTGCAATTTGTGATCCGAAAGCCTTTTGTAAACACGCAGTCTCCCAAATTGTCCGCACGGAACGTAAAGCTGCCGCAGCCATAGAAATCCTTCACATAAACAATGTCCGAATTCGTTCCGCTGAGGGTGATGATATGATGCTCCGTCAGCAGGCGGGGAAGGGCATCGAGATAGGCCTGCAGTTCTGCTGCGGGTATGGTAACGGCACAGGATGACGCACCGGTAGTCAGCACCATCTTCCGCACAGGCGCGCAGTCGCTTTCGGTAATAAGACCGGCAGGGGAGCAGAGCACCGCTGCGCCGCCGTCCTCGCTGACGGTCTGCCGCAGATAAAACCGCAGCACCGTGTCGCTTCCGGCCTGAATGGTCACAGGCTCGTCCAGCCGGTAGACGCAGTAGAGAATTTCCCCCTCATCGGGATCCTCCGCATAGACGCCAAGCTCCGTCAGCGTGTATGAGTCTTCCAGCTCCATGGTAGCCAGTGTCACGGGCAGAACGGCAGTGTTCCCGACACAGCGGGCCTCGCCCACCGCCAGCGTCTGCCGGATCTCCGACAGCGCCGCGGCGTTGGGAATGTCCGTGGTATACCCGCTGCCGCCCACCACGCGGATCACCCGCAGGCAGGCACCCGCAGCGGTTTTCGCCGTCAGCGCAAGGCCCTTGTTCGTATATGTTCCCTGAATATTCATAACCCGTCTCCTATCTCAGCCGCCGGATGCCCCGTCTGGGACGCTGGGGCAGGGGAGCCGTCACCACCGGCGCGGAAGCGGGCAGACGGCTCTTCACGTCCTCCGCCAGAGACGCCTGATACGCCGCGCGGAATTCCTCTGTCCGGCGATCCGTGTCGCCGTCGTCGCCGCCCGCCAGCAACGGTGCGAAGGACTGGGGCACGCCGCCCCGCTCCAAGGCGGCTCTGGCCCGCTCCACCTGCTCCCGGCGGAGCTTTTCCGCCCGCAGAGTTTCCAGTTCCTGCTTTTCTTCTTCGTTCATACGTTACTCCTCCGTCTCCATGGTTTCCTCGGCCTTGCGCCGCAGTTCCTCCTCCGCGTCCTTCACCCACGGCAGCTGTTTCAGAATGGTGCGCTTGGACAGCAGGGGAGAGAGGGACAGCAGCGTGCTCGCCAGCGCCGTGTGATCCTGCGGCAGATTCTTGTAAAACGTGACCTGCCCCTGTTCCAGCGCCACCGGCGTCCCCAGCAGGGCAAAGCCGCCGGAAAGAGCCGTCAGCAGCCGGTGCAGGCCGTCCATAAAGCTGCGCTCCTTGGCAAGGCGCACCTGCTCGATACCCCACAGCTTATACTGCATCGCCACGCCGGAGGCGTTCCCGGCGAAACGCTCGTCGGAGAGATCCGGCGTCATGCTCAGTTCCAGAATGCTGCGGCGCAGATTGCTCTCCAATTGGGCGAGGGCCTCGTGGTTCAGATTCTTCACCACGAATTCCGCACGGCCGCCCTCCGCCAGAGAGAGGATGCGGGTGCGGTTGGCCTCGTCGATGTCGCCCTGGGTCGTTCCCTGCATCCCGTACAGGGCGAGGAAGGCGTTGGCCACCGACTGCATATCGTCCATGGCCCCGGAGAGCAGCAGGTTGTACGCGTCCATCAGACCCGTCACCATCTCGAAATCGCCGCAGGTCTGGCAGTTGTTGTTGAAGGGTACCAGTGCCAGATGCCCCGGCAGATTTTCCTCCGGCGCGCCCAAAGCCACCCACTGACCGTCCCATGTGAAGGGCGTGACCCGCTCCTCCTCGTAGAGCATCCCGCATACGGAATCGTCCGGGCGCTTGAACAGCCGGACGGCGGCGCGGAGCGGCTCACCGGCCTCGCCGCCGCGGATGCCGAAGCAGGTGAGGGGGTCGCACCGGCATACCCGCACGCCGGACTGCTCCAGCCACACCAGCGCAAAGCCCTCGCCGCACACGCTCATGTCCCGGCCGATGTCAAAGAGCAGGTGATCCATGGGCAGATTGGCATAAATTCGCCCCTCCTCCGGGCGCTCATAGGAAAGGGTAGGGGGCACGCCGAGGAAATACCCGGTCTGCACCTCCGTGATGTAGCGGGGGAAGGGGACCCGCAGCAGATTGTTGGGCCGTCCCCGGACGGCCTCGCCCTTGGGCACGGGCTGTTGACCCTCGTAGTAGTCCCACAGCCGCTCCCTGTGGGGACGGACTCGATACAAAAAGTCCGACACCGCCCCGGTCAGAGCTTCCTCCGTCAGCGCCCCGGCGCAAATGTAGTCCTGTTTCAAATACGCAAACCTCCTCGATCGCAAAAGCCGGCCGGAATGTTCCGCCGCGCACCCGTTTCACCGCGATCAGGCGGCAGCCTTGGCCCCGCCCTGTATGACTTTCTTCGGTGACGGCCTGTGCGCGGCCCGGTGAGCAGACAGTCTCGGATACCCATAGGTATCGCTATGACCCCGGCGGCAATGCCCGACGGCCCGCCGTCCCGGAAAGTCCTCTCTGTTCCGTACTGTCGCCTCTTCCGGCCCTATACTTCTATTGTAAGGTCCCTCGCCGCCCTACACGCCGGAACCGGTTCCGAAAAACACTTCCGCTCTCCACCATGCCGTACTTGGGCGTTCCCCGGCTATCCGGGTGACACGCCGAGCCCGTAAAATCCCCAACTCATCCCCAACAGGCATCACTTCCGCATTTTGCCATAGATATGACAGAATCTTGAGTTTTCCCGCATTATCTCCTATAATCATTCTATGGTGAGCCCTTGTGTCACCAAGGCATTTGTGTGGGTGTATTCCCATGAGGCTATTTTTTATTCCATTCGTCATCCATTGAAATACAAGGAGAAAGACAATGATTAGAACGAGTTCTTTGACACAATAAAATTCAGGGGAGTAAATAACACGAATCCTGATGAAATCAAGATCATATTTGAAAAGCACGGAAAAGAAATTCCTGTTGACAGTTTAAGTACTGGCGAAAAGCAAATCGTATTTCGAGGAGCGCATTTATTAAAAAATATAAATAGTATGTCAGGCGGGATCGCTCTGGTCGATGAGCCCGAATTAAGTATGCATCCGAAATGGCAGCAAAAAGTATTGCAATACTATCGTAACCTCTTCAATAAAGATGGTTCTCAAGACGCCCAAATGATCCTTGCAACACATTCTGAATATGTACTGCGTTCAGCGTTGGAGGACAGAGATAACGTCTTAATTATCACGCTTAGCAACGATCATGGCACGATTCATTCAAAGAACATCACGGCTCCTGCGATTTTGCCGACCATTACATCGGCAGAAACAAACTATCTGGCATTTGGGATCCTTTCTGTAGACTACCACATTGAGCTATATGGATATTTACAAAATAAGACAGGGAATTTTACCGTAAAAAGCTGTGACGATTACATAGCCGCTCAAACTGCATTTTACGATCCTGCGCTGCACGCCAAAGCATCTTCCTTTACCAGCCAAAGGGGCCAAACTACGAACTACCAAACATTACCCACCTATATACGCAACTTGATCGATCATCCCGATCCAAATCGAAATTACACGCAGGAAGAACTCAAACGCTCAACCGAATTGCTAATTGAGTTATGCCGGTAATTTTTGTTTCGACTTCAGATAATCAAGATGAGAATGAAAGGTTATTTAGCAAAATGAACTTATTATTTTAGCCCCTTGTCAAAATAACACCCTATAACCCCGATGCACGGCGGCTTGAATGTAAAAGTGAAGTTCCCTACCCTCTTCTCCGGTTGGAGCAGGTAAATTATGACAGCAGGGACATTCCTCAAAGCTTTGTGCAGATCCTTTTCCGATGGGATCGTACTCGCCTGCACTTTGACTATAATCGCCCGGAATCTCGGCCGGATGTTCAAATCTTTCAATAGTCTGTTTTTCCCTCCCATAATTTCAGAAAAAGGGCTGCACAAACCTGGAGAAGGTTTGTGCAGCCCTTTTCATTATTTCGGCACGGATACCCCGTCCAATGTGAAGCATTGGGCAGGGGGGGGGAAATGCCGTTCCCTCCTATTACATTACAATAAATTTGGACAGGAAAGTCGGGCAGCCAGTCCGGCTTTCTTTCCATCTCATGCCTAAGCTACAATGATCTGCCATCACTGCGGAGAATGTTACATGGTGTCAACTTGTGTCCCTGCGAACATTACCCAAAGAGGGTATGTGTTTTATACGGTTGCTTGGATCACCTGAATGCCCATGGCACGTAGTTCGTCTAAAGATTGCTTAGGGGCACTGGCATCTGTCACCAACATATCCAGGCGATTGGCAGGACAAACTTTGTAGAATGCGCCTACCGAAAACTTACTGGAGTCAATGCAGGCAAAGACTTTATCGGCTTTGTCAATCATAGAAGTTTTCAGAGTTCCCATTTCAACACTGTAATCCGAAATGCCTTCGCTGACGATAAACCCATCGGCACTGATCAGAGCAAGATCGATATGAGAAAAATAGGACAGAAAGTCTGAAGCAAGGAAGCCTGTGGAGATCAGTTCGTCCCGTTTGATCGCTCCACCAATCATATATACCATATGATCAGTATTGGCGCTTAGCTCTGCGGCGGTGCGGATGCTGTTGGTGAGGATCGACAGATTTTTTTTGCTCCCCAACAGCTTGGCAATCTCCAAAGCGGAGGTGCCGGAGTCTATTGCAATAGTGGAATTATCAGGAATATATTGAAGGATCGCTTGTGCCATAGCCTGCTTTTGAGGTAGGTTATGGATAACGCGGGTATCCCAAGCCTGCATAACTTCGGGCATAATGTTGTCATCTGCGAGGACCGCACCGCCATAAACCCGGCGTATGACACCTTCCTGCTCCAGAAGGCTCAAATCTCTGCGGACAGTTTCAATGGAAATTGAGAATGTTTCACAGAGCTCTTTGTTTGATATTTGCCTTTTTTTTAAGAATTCCTGCTTCATTTGCCAATGGCGATCGTATTTCATAACATACCTCATGCAAATATAGTTACATTTTGATTATATCTGCAAGCCGGGCAAGAAGCAAGGGCAGAGTTGCCGAAAATTGGAAAAGTTTTTAGTCGGTTCCGTAGAAAGTGACAATATTTTGCAAAAAGCAGAGAGATTGTTGTTGACTGTGCCGGTATTTTTTGTATAATGGCATTAGATCTTGAAAATGTTATGACCGACTTTGACCGGTTTCAGTAGAAGATCGCGGGGTGGTATCTTTAGAAGTGGCATTAACTCGACGAGAGTTACCAGTGCGGCATTGGGGGGGGAGATAACGTGGCTTGTGATCTGCATACGCATAGCCGATATTCTTTTGATGGCAGCGCCTCACTGGAGGCAATGTCACGCAGCGCTGTGGAACATGGTCTCCAAATCATAGCAACAACGGACCACTGTGATATGACCAATGGAGTGGAAGGATTCCGATGCTATCTGGCCTGTGAGCAAAAGCGGCAGCGAGAGTATGAAGCTGTAAAAGATATGTTCCCGGGTTTGGAACTTCTATATGGCTTGGAGATAGGCAACCCTATGGATCTGCCGGAAGAAACAAAGAGGATCATGGCGGATCGGAAATTTGACTTTGTTATCGGTGGGCTGCATTTTCTTTCGGACGGTAGCGATATCTATAAGATGGATTTCCCAGATGAGGCATCCATCGACCGTATGTTTCAGGACTACTTCACCCATATGGCCCGTATGGCGGCATACGGCGGCTTTGACAGTCTGGCACATCTGGATTATCCCTTACGGGTGTTAAAAGGGAAGGTTTCTACGCCGCCCAGTGTGAAAACATACCGTGAGCTTGTCGATCCGATCCTGAAAGAAATCGTGCGGTCTGACATTGCGCTGGAGGTCAATACGCGAGGTGCCTATGATTGGCAGAAACGGGTCGGACCAGAGGACTGGGTTCTGAATCGCTACCGGGAATTGGGCGGCCGTCTGGTGACCATTGGGAGTGATGCCCATGCGCCACAATGGGTGGGGGCCGGATTCGACCTTGCGGCAGAAGCATTGCAGAGGGCAGGCTTCGATTCCTATACAATATATCGGAAGCGGAAACCGTATCAGATCCCGTTGGTTGGGACGTGATTGTGTTTTTATTGCGTAAGCAATGAAATAAAATTACAATTGGATCAAGAACAGGAGGAAAAGAGCATGAAAAAGATTCTTGCAACAATTCTCGCGCTTACGGCTATCCTGTCCCTGAGTGCCTGCGGTGGTAAAAAGGGGGATGACTCTTCCGCAGACAGTTCAAAGTCCCTGGACCTTCGCACCTTAAGTGTTGATGAGATCATCGAGGGCGCCAAGGCCGAGGGCCGGGTGGAGTCCGTGGGCATGCCCGACGACTGGACGCACTGGGACTTCAGCTACAAGGCTCTGCTGGATCAGTACGGCCTTGAGCACGCCGACGTGGATCTCAGCTCCGCTGAGGAGATCGCCATGTTCGTGGCGGAGAAGGACGACCCCACCAAGGACATCGGCGACGTGGGCTACAGCTTCACCACCACCGCTCTGGAAGAGGACTGCCTCCAGCCCTACACCGTTTCCAGCTGGGACTCCATTCCTGACTGGGCCAAGGATCCTGACGGCTTCTGGGCCTGCTCCTACACCGGCAATACCTGCCTGATCTACAACACTGCCCTGACCAACGGCCAGGCTCCCACCACCTGGAAAGAGCTGATGGAGAGCGACATCGTTGTGAACATGGGCAACGTTGTGGGCGGCGCCTCCTCTCAGGCCAACATCATTGCCTGCGCCATCGCCAACGGCGGCGGCTTTGACAATGTCCAGCCCGGCATCGACTACTTCAAGGAACTGGCCAAGCAGGGCCGTCTGGATCCCAGCGACGGCAACAAGTCCCTGCTGAAGGCCGGTGAGGTGCAGTGCCTGGGCGGCCGCTTCGACTTCAACGGCGCCACCTGGTCTCAGGAGATCAACGCCGAGAACATTGACGGTGTGCACGTTGTTGCCGTCATTCCCCAGGACGGCGCTGTGATGACCGGCTATGCCCAGATCATCAACAAGTGGGCTCCCCATCCCTATGCCGCCGCTCTGACCATGGAGTATCTCTTCAGTGAGCAGGGCATGATCGACCGCGCTTACGGCGGCGCCCGTCCCACCCGCACCGACATCACCCTGCCCGACGATGTGCCCCTGCTGCCCGATGAGCAGTATCAGAACGTGACCACCGCCGAGAGTCTGGAGCAGCTCCAGACCGCCTGCGACGAGGTTTCCCGTCTGTGGCAGGAGGAGGTCATTCCTCTGATGGGCTAAGTCCCGGGAAAAGGGCCCCGGATACATAGAACGGAGGGCGGAGAAGGCCGCGCTTGTCCCATAAGCGCCGGCGCCCCCGAAAGACCGCAGTCTCCGGGCCTGACGATACGATATCTGTGATAGGGGGAACACACTGTGTTCCCCCTATCGCGAAACTGGTTCAGGGAGGACTCCTTCATGAAAGCGCAGAGAAAACTTAAAAACTCTATTCATCTACTTCCAGCACTTCCGTTTTTCCTTTTGGTGATCTTCTTTTTGCTGATTCCCTTTGTAAATACTGTTATTGAAGGATTTACTGCTCCAGATACTGGCACATTTACCGTTGCCAACTTTAAAACTGTTTTTACTAAACCGGTCTATTATATGGCGGTCTGGAACAGTGTCCGCATCGCTGTTTACGGCACAGTGGCCGGCATTATCATTTCCTTTTTCACTGCCCTGGCGGTGACCACCATCGGCAGCAGCGCCCGGGCGCGGTTTATGCCGATCCTCAACATGACCCAGAACTTTACAGGGTTCCCTCTGGCCTTCGCCTTCATGCTGATGCTGGGCCACTCCGGCTTCCTGCGTCTGGCAGCGGAGGAGCGGGGCTGGGAGTTCCTTGCCAGCTATAATCTCTATACCGGCAACGGTATGACGCCGCTTTTCATCTACTTCGCCATCCCCCTGGGCACGCTGCTGCTGATCCCCGGCTTCAACGCCGTCCGGGAGGAGTGGAAGGAGTCTGCCACGCTGATGGGGGCCAACGGCTTCCAGTTCTGGACGCAGGTGGGCCTGCCCAATCTGGCGCCCACCCTCTTCGGCACCATCGGCATCCTCTTTGCCGACTCCATCACCACCTATACCACCGTTTACATGATCATGGGCGAGAACTATGCCACGCTGCCCATCAAGATCGGCTCCATGTTCTCCGGCGATTCCAAGCAGCAGACGGAACTGGGCTCCGCCCTGTCCCTGACGATGATCGCCATCATCCTGCTGGTCATGGGATTCAGCAACTATATGAAGCGCAGAGTTGCGAAGGGAGGGGAGCAGCAGTGAAACGCCGTCTTTGGCCCCACTATCTGGTATTGATCGTGGTGGCATTCCTTCTGCTGGCCCCCATCGTGGCCACGCTGATCTATTCCTTCACCACCAGCTGGGTGCGGGTGCTGCCCAGCGGCTGGACGCTGAAATACTGGCACGAGCTGATCACGGAAAAGCCGGTGTTCTGGCAGTCCATCGTCCGCAGCTTTATTATCAGCGTTATCCCCATTCTCATCACCATTCTGATCATCATCATGGCCATGTATGTGGTGGTGCTCTATGTCCCCGCCCTGGACACGGTGATCCAGAGCATCTGCATGATCCCCTTCACCCTCCGGGGCGTGATCCTGGCCATTGCCGTGCTGGGTCTGTATGCCGGTAAGGGCATCCTCTTCTCCAACCGGCTGGTGATGCTGGTGTGCATTTACTGCGTCAGTATCCTGCCCTATGTGTACCGGGGCATCCGCAACAACCTCTATGCCATCAACGTCCGCCAGATCCTGGAGGCGGCGGAGCTGCTTGGGGCCGGCGGGCTGTACACCTTCTTCCGGATCATCGTGCCCAACATGCTCTCGGGCATTCTGGTTTCCGCGCTGCTCTCCCTGGGCTCCATCTTCACGGACTATGCCGTCATTAAGATCATTGCCGGCAGCCGCTACATCACCGCCCAGGCCCAGCTCTATGAGATCAACAAGACCATCGGCGGCCCCATTGCCTCGGCAGTGGTGATCGTGATGTTCACCACCACGCTGCTGATCGCAGTGGCGTCCTACAAGCTGCAGAATAAGAGTGAAGGTCAATCACAGAAGTAATTTAGGGGGAGTCAGATTATGCCGTATATTCATTTTGACCATGTCAATAAATATTTCGGGCAGAACCATGTCTTGAAAGATATCAGTCTGGAAATCGAGCAGGGTGAGCTGGTCACTTTTTTGGGTCCCTCTGGCTGCGGCAAGTCCACGTTGCTCCGTTGCTTGTCGGGACTGGAAGCTGTGACAGATGGAAAAATCTATTTGGATGGTAAGGATATCACTGACCTTGAGCCAAAACGGCGCGGCGTAGGAATGGTATTTCAACAATACAGTCTGTTCCCCAATTTGACAGTGGGGCAGAATGTTGCGTTTGGACTGAAAATCCAAAAGAAGAATAAGGATGAGATCCAGCGGCGGGTCCAGGAAATGTTAGAGATCGTGGGCCTTTCCGAAAAGATCAATTATTACCCCAGACAGCTTTCAGGCGGCCAGCAGCAGCGCGTGGCATTGGCTCGTGCACTGGTGACGGAGCCAAAAGTGCTGCTGTTGGATGAGCCGCTTTCCGCGATCGATGCCCTTCTGCGTCGCAATCTACAGGTGGAGATCCGCCGTATTCAGAAAAAATTGGGGATCACAACTCTGTTCGTGACCCATGACCAAGACGAAGCTATGGTCATGTCTGACCGGATCCATCTTTTCAACGTAGGCACTATTGAGCAGTCTGGCGCCCCGGTGGAACTGTATACCCAGCCTAAGACCAAATTTGCCGCTACGTTTATTGGACACTATAATATTGTGGATGCAGCAATATTTGACAGGAAAACGGGCATGAACCACCATTGTGACAGTATTGCGATCCGTCCTGAGATCATCGGCATTGGCACGACACTCTCTCAGATGGGCGAAGCCGCGGTCTCTTTGGAAGGGCAAGTAGTGGGGAGCTTGTCTCACGGCAATATTCTCCGGTACACCGTAGATTTTGGAGAATTCCAGTTAGATGTTGATATTCTGTTTGATGCGTCTATGATGTTCAATGTTGGCGATATGGTCCGTGTGATGATCGGCAAAGAGAGCATTTTGGAATTGTACTAAGCATATCGGCATTGCTGTTCGCAGACAATCGTTGAATACGGGGCCAAGTTGAAAATGGCTGATCGCGCAGACAGAGAAAGGGGAACAAATAAATGCAAGACAAGGTTTTACTGATTTTGGTGGACGGAATGCGGCCAGACAGTATTCTGCCTGGCGGCGGCCCGGAATTTGAACAGTTTTTCCGGTCTGGAACATACAGCCTACAGGGAAGCACAGTCTTTCCACCAGTGACGCTGCCTTGTCATATGTCACTCTTCCACAGCGTAGATCCGGACCGTCATGGTGTGACAACCAATGTATTTGTGCCGCAGAATCATCCAATCGATGGAATGGTGGATCTGCTCTACGCCGCGGGGAAGAGAACAGCGTTCTTTTACACCTGGGAGCAGCTTCGGGATTTAACAAGACCCGGAAAAAGTTTGCATTATAGTTGGTTTCTTCATCAGAGAACGGAGGATTTCCCCCAACTGGAGCAAAGGGAGACTCAGGAGGCCAAGCGGTACATTCAGGAGTTTGAACCGGACTTCGTGTTTTTGTATTTAGGGGGCGTGGATGAAGTAGGGCATAAGTATGGCTGGATGTCGGAACCGTACCTGAAGGAAGTTGGAGATGTGGCAGCATGCATTGCGGATATTTGCGCTTCGCTTCCGGAGTCATACAATGTCATTGTGACAGCGGATCATGGCGGCCATGATCGGAATCATGGTGACCGGGTTCCTGAAGATATGATTATTCCCACGACTTTTCATGGGCGGCGTTTCCCGGCCGGTTTGGAGCTGCCTGAATTGAGCATCCGGGATATTGCGCCGACGATTATGGATCTGCTGAATGTGCCGATCTGCCCTGACTGGGAGGGAAGTAGTGTCCTGAACAGGATTGGATAATTGTTGCAATCTTGAATCCACGAAGAATGGGGTTCAAGAAGTAAAAAATTCCTTATCATGCCCACAGAAGAAAAGCAACAGGCGATCCATCAGCAAACGGACACGGATCAGCAGTATCTTCTATTCGCATTTTTCATAATGCGCCTGCCGTTTCCGTTCTTAGCGGTCACGGTACGCGATCCGGCAATGATAGGAGCAGTGCCCGGGCCCATCATGAGCCGCTGCACGTCAAAACAATGTCATCAAGGCTACACGCAAGACGCTCAACCACTTACGATGGTGGTTGAGCGCTTTTTGTAGCGAGCCTCGTTGCCGTCGGAGGGCGGCGTATTCACCCGACGCGAATAACAGACTGAGGCTCCCGCC
>ERZ773225.869-NODE-869-length-40656-cov-7.984803_pt1 | contig 40656 bp, 29 predicted proteins | sample MGYA00580993_ERZ773225 | MGnify/ENA primary metagenome ERZ773225 (study PRJEB29015, sample SAMEA2737748) | human gut metagenome | biome: human gut; feature: human-associated habitat; material: faeces | place: China | collected 2012 ...
ATTATCTAATTTATCTACATTACATAATCAACCCCACAAACCCTAATTTATCTAACTAACCTTAACCCACAATCAAAATTGAAAAAGTTTACTATACTAACAAAAAGGCTAGTTACTATTTAAGCAACTAGCCTTTAATTAGTTATAAAATTTAATTTCTACTATAAATCAACAGAATAAAATTCGAAAATCACTTTACTTCAAAGATAGCGAAAGAACTACCATAAGCAGTAACCTTATTATCCTTTACTTCTGTTTTGCCGATTTGGTATAGAGTTGAAGCAACATCAAAATCAAATGGTACAGTTTCGTCATTTGCAGATGGGTTTACAACAACAACAAACTTGCCTCTCTTATAAATGAAAGGATACTTTTCTTTCTCAGCATAAACAACTTCAAAGTCACCGTCATTGCCTAGGTCTTTGTTATTATGACGAAGTGCAATAACATCAGTTACAACCTTATAAATTGAGTCAGGGTCATTCTTCTGATTTTCAACAGTTGGTGCATCAGCGTTCTTATCAACCGGTAGATAACATTCATCAGCAGTTGAGAAACCTAGGTTCTTTTCACTATTCCACTGCATAGGTGTTCTTGAACCTGTACGAGAATAACCACCTTCCTTAGAAACAAGGTTGCCTTGGTATCTCATACCGATTTCATCACCATAATATAGGAATGGTACACCCGGTAAAGTAAACAGAGTTGCAAAAGCAAGTCGGATTGTTTCTTTATCTGCATAGTGAGTCATTCTTGGCATATCGTGGTTATTAGTCATAAAGCTAATGTAACCGTTAGCCTTAGTTTTTTCATAGTTAGGAACATACTCATCCATAGCAGCAGTAATATCGCCCTTACCGTTCTTATGGAAGAATGCTTTGTTTTCACCATCTTTTTCATATCTAAACAGACGGCTATAACCATTTCCGTAATGGTCAAGATAAAAGTCCATATGGAAACCGGCATTGTTAATTGCTCTTTCAGGGTTACACCACTCTGAAACCATAGCAGCCTCAGGGTAATCCTTGTCTAACATTTCTCTAACACCACGCCAAATCTTAGCAGTAGCGATTTTTTCATCATCATTCTTTACTAGAGAGTCAGCCATATCAACTCTGAAACCATCAGCACCCTTGTCTAGCCAAAATCTCATAACATCCTTAATTGCTTCTGCTGTAGCTAATGCATCAGGATGGTCATAAGGTAACTGCCACTCAGGGTGAGTTACTTCGTAGAAACCATAGTTAAGAGCAGGTTGGCTACTAAAGTAGTTAACCATATAGTTACCGTCACGCTCACATAAACCACACATCATTCTATATTCAGGTGGTGCATCCCATACTGACTTTGTAAAGATATATCTGTTTGTATATTCACTTTCCTTAGCTTTTTTACTTTCTAAGAACCAAGGATGTTGGTCACTTGTATGACCCGGAACTAGATCCAGCAAAATCTTAATGCCCTTTTTATGAGCCTCATCAAAAAGTCTTACTAAATCATCATTTGTACCATATCTAGGAGCAACCTTCTTGTAATCTCTTACATCATAACCGGCATCCATAAACGGTGAATCGTAAACAGGGTTTAGCCAAATTGCGTTACAACCAAGACCCTTTACATAATCAAGTTTTTCAATAATACCCTGAATATCACCGATACCATCACCGTTAGTATCGTTAAAAGACTGAGGATAAATTTCGTAAAATACTGCGTCACTTAACCACTGTGGCATATTTCATCTTCCTTTCGTTAGTAAATTTTTGAAATTAATTTAGTGTTTTATTTACTGTAAACAATAATCAGTTGATAATGTCCTTAGTACCATTTATCCTTTATATAAAGGAGGTAATAGTATGACTATTACAAAGATAAATAATACTTCATTTATGTTTGAATATTTACAAGACGAACTTACCTTTAATACTGAGGACGATTTAATATATCACATTATGAACATTGTTGCAACTGTTGAAAAGTTAAACACAAAGCACTGTGCATTTGTGTTAGAGGCTGTTAAGTCAAGGAAAGGTTCAATCTTTCTCTTGACCATTAGATATGGCAGAAAAAGATTTAAAGTAAAAAGAAACCTTGACCACACCATATATTCTTTTGAAAATTGTGATGATTACTTAAATTGTATATTTACCTTACACAAATCTTCTTATCCATTATCAAGAAACCATAGTTACATAATGGATAACAAATACTACCTATATTTTTCCAATTCATTTATCTCTAAAAAGACAAAACTCCTTGTGTGTCAATACGGAAAAAAATGTGAAAGCAGTAATATTCTCTTAGCTAGGCTAAAGGAATACGGAAAATATATCGGTGAAAATTGTGTAGAAAATATCAGTAAAAATCTTACTTACAAAGAGCTTTAAGGTTGTTAATTGCCTCAGTAGCTGAGTCAGCCTTAAATACTGCTGTACCTGCAACACAAACATCAACACCGGCATCATATGCCTGTTTAATAGTAGCCTCACCGATACCACCATCAACTTCGATAAGAAGTTCAGGATTTACCTTGTTAGCTTCTTCTCTGATTTCTTTAACCTTTGGTAGCATATCTGCCATAAATGACTGACCACCGAAACCGGGTTCAACTGTCATTACAAGAACCATAAACAAATCCTTTAGATAAGGGAAAACTTCTTCAGCCTTTGTATTAGGCTTGATTACAAGGCCGGGCTTTTTGCCACAAGCCTTGATTTTATCAATAGTTTCCTGTATATCACTGTCACTTTCAACATGGAAAGTAATAATATCAGCACCGGCATTTGCAAAGTCTTCAATATACTTTAGTGGTTCAGAAATCATTAAATGTACATCAAAAGGCTTTTCGGTATATTTTCTAACCGTTTTAATTACCGGTGCACCAAATGTAATATTCGGTACAAAGTGACCATCCATAACATCAAGGTGCATATAGTCTGCTCCTGACTTGTCCATTCTCTCAATTTCTTCACCCATAATAGAAAAATCACATGATAGTAGTGATGGTGCGATTAACATAATAAAATTCCTCCTAAGGTTTCTTAATCATAGGGACAATCATTGTTGCTATTCCCCAGAAAATTGTATAAAGTAGCATTTCTACTGTACCCAAAATTGAAGTACCGGCATAAAGGGCAATTGTTGACATAATCATAATGCCAAGTGCCACACCAATTAGCTGAATAATTACAGAAATACTTATATTTGTTCTCATCTGTACACATCCGGAGAGTGCTCTGGCAATCTGAGTAAATTTACCTCTTGTTGCTAAGTATGCTCTGGATTTTTCTTCATGTACACCGGTTACTTCCTTACAAACATTGCCAAGTCCTGTTGGAAGTACCTTTACACTTCTATAGAACACTCCAAAGTCCTCAGAAACTTGTTCTGATGTAATATTACAATCACTTGTGCTGATTAGTAGGCTAATGCCATTGTACTCAGTTCTTTGAAGTTCTCTTGAAATTTCAATACTAGGTCTGTATGTTGTAATTAGCATTGCAACAAGTACACCTGACTGAGCAATAAAAGTTGTTTGCTTATGCTGATGGTGGTATGTTTCTTCAATATTTCTTTCAGGCATATTGATACTGTACTTTCTCATAAGTTCTCTGTTACCTACAAGAATTCTGTCACCGTTTACCCAACCAACAAGTCCAAGACCATCTTCATACATTACAGACTCAACATCAGGAAGTACCATTCTGCTCTCTTGAAGTGCTTTATCAAACACATAAGAAAGTGGACTGTTTACTTCTTTTAGTACTGCTGCAGCACATAAACAAGATTCATCAAGTTTCACTTCATTAAAGGCTTGAATGTTGTTTAGAATAATTGAACCTTCAGGATAAAGTTCACTGGCATCAACCATAATTGCCGATGTATCACAAAACTGATTTACACCTTGATAACCACAAAGCATTGCACCCTTTTTCAGTAGTGTTTTACAAAGTTTTTTCATAGGCACATTAACTGCCAATAAAGTGCAAATAGGGATACTTACTGTTGTAATAAGTGAAAGTGTACTGATTGCACCTACAAAATCTTTCTTAATTAATCCGAATAAAATTGCAACAACTATTGCACAAATTGTGGTGTATGGTGCAATTTTACCGGCTGCCTCCTCTGATGGATCAGGTGCATAGGAAAGTTGCAAGTAGTTTGTCAAAAAGTCTGTTTTGTGCTGATAAGCAACAATAGGCTTTTCTACAACAGTACCACTCATCATCTTTGAGGCAATATTTTCATCAGTATAAATTTTTGCTGAATATATTTTCTTATTATCATCGGCAATAAACTTAAAGTTCTTATCAACTCTGCTAACCATATAATACTTACCAACAGAGTTGCACAGTAACCCTACAACAAGGATAACTGTATAGTAACTGTACTTACCCATAAAGTAACTTTGACTGGCAAACAGTCCCACTATACTTGAAAGCACACCACAAACATAACCTACTGCTACTGCCGTATCGGAATTACCCTTAAACTTGATAAGTGAGGATAAGCCATTCTTTAGTGCTACTCTTGAAACTGCACCTGCTACTAAAATAACAATTAAGTTTAACACACCGTAAATTACAGGTGCTACATAACCTGCACCTAAAGTTGATGGCAATGCCCTCTGTAAAAATACAAAGAACAATGTTGCCACAGCTAAAACACCTAAAGCAAAACTTTGGAACTTTAGTTTACTTAGGTTACTGTTAATTTCATCAGCAACACTTTCCTTATCATTTTCGTCATCATAGTCATCAACAGTAACAACCTTTTCTGCAGTTGTTCTGTTTTCTACAGTATCCTTACCCTTTGAAGTAAATAGGTTGATAACTGATTGTGCAAATTTATTTTTATTATTTATTGGTTCTTCTGTAACTACAGTTGAAGTTGGCTTATATGTAGCAGAAATTTCAGGATTCTTGCTTTTTAGATATTCTTCATACTCTTGTCTAACTACAACTGAAAACTTACCTACATTAACATTTAACTGTTCCAAAGGACTTTCAGGCTTATAAATCGGCACTTTAGAAACCTGAGTTGTACCTTGTGGTACAGGCTTTTGCTTTCCGAAAAGCTTTTCATAATGGAAATCATCAGGTTCTTCCTCATCCTCATGCTTAGGTAATGGAGGAAGATTTTTTTCCTTAATCAATTCATCAAGGCTGTCTTTCTTGAACTTTTCTTCGTCAAAGTCCTCATTAGCCATAGCAATAGGAAAAGTATCTTCTTCCTTTTTTTCCGGTACATCAGGAATATCTATATCAATAGTATCTATATCTTCAATTTCAATAGGCTTAATGTCAAACTGAGGAACACTCTCAATAACATCGTCAGCTACCAGTGTACCCTCCGGTACATCACTGCTAAGTTCAACATCCTCTTCAACAGGAACAGGAGCATTGAAAAAGTCACCACTATAGTCCGGTAAATCTTCTTCATCATCGGTCACTTTACCGTTTTCGTCACCTTGGCGTTCCATCATAACCTCAGCGTTCATGGTAGTGCCGATTTTCTCTCCTACAATTGTATTATTTTCTTCATCTTCATCATCCACAGGAGCCATTGAGTAAAACATAGTCTTAATATCCTCTGTTACCTCCGGTGGAGCTTGATTTTCTTTCTTAGTTACCTTTTTGACTTCTTTTTTAGGCTTTTTCTTAACCTTATTTTTTAGGAAGTCAGGTTTCTTAAACTCCATTACTTCTCTCCTATTTATCTTTTGTCTGCAATTTCATACATTAAAATACCTGCTGCAACAGAAGCGTTAAGAGAATTGATTTTGCCCTTCATAGGAAGTGAAACAATAACATCACAATCCTTTGCAACAAGTGGACTGATACCCTTACCCTCATTACCGATTACTAGGGCAACTGCACCGTCAAAGTTAACTTTCTTGTAATGCTCACCGTCCATATCAGCACCATAAACCCAAATACCCTTATCCTTTAGCTTTTGGAGAACTGCTGAAATATTCTTAACTCTTACAACCGGCATATACTCTAATGCACCGGCAGAAGTTTTTTCTACTGTATAAGAAAGTCCTGCACTTCTTCTTTCAGGAATAATTACACCGTGAGCACCGGCACATTCTGCAGTACGAATAATAGCACCTAGGTTGTGTGGGTCTTCTATCTTGTCAAGAACAATAATGAAAGGACTTTCCCCTCTCTCTTCTGCTAAAGCAAAAATATCCTCAAGTGTACTGTATTCCTTTACTGCACATTGAGCAACAATACCCTGATGGTTTACACCTTTAGCTAAGAAATCCAGCTTTTTCGAGTCAACGTCTTTAACAGGGATATTCTTCTGTTTTGCTTTTGCAATAATCGCAACAACCGAGCCACTTCTCTCTCCCTTTGCTACAAGGATTGACTCAATACTTCTGCCACTACGGATTGCTTCCATAACAGGGTTACGACCTGCAATTATATCATTTCTTTGATTATCTAAATTCTGTTTATTTTGTTCCATAAAAAATTCCTTTTGTTTATACCTTTTCTAGTAATTTGTACAGAATAAGTATAACACAAAAGGAAATTAAGTAAAAGCAAAAACATAAAAAAACTAAAATAATTATGGGGTTTTACAGATTATTTAAAACTGCTGCACCTTTATCTACATAATTCGGCAAAATTCCGTAAAAGCCTGTTGTTTCATCTTTGAAAAGTCCCATATGTGGTGGAAAAACCGTAAAGGAAAAATATGCAATAAGGAACAGTCCCAACAAAAATAATGACGGTACAAAGTAAGTACTGAAATTTTTATCACTTAAAGTAACCTTATAAGAAATAATCTGAGAAAAAATAACTGCAAAAACGCCCATAGCAATATCAACACCAACCATTTTATCTCCAACAAAAAGTGAAAATAAATAGTGCATAATGATTATGAAAAATCCCATAAAGTAAATGCCAAGGACTTTACCCACTACAAATGGCTTGAAATACACATTAGAAACCAAAAGCTCAACAAGTCCCCAAATGGCATAGGCAATGAGAAATATTTTTGTGTTTTCCCACACAGACTCATTAACTGCACCAAAAAGAATCGAAAAAACCGTACCGTCAGTTAGCTGATAAATATAGTGCAACAAAAACGCCAAAGAAAACACAAAGAAAGCACCTACTATTTCAAGGTTACGAAAAAATTTAACTTTCATAACAGCCTCCATATAATTTATATAAAATTATATGAATAGCTTAGGTATAAGATTACATAGAAAGTAATATTATTATAGCAGTAGCCAGTCCACCCATTAAGGCTGAAACACCCAGCCTAATTGACCAATAAATAATCTTAGATTTTATTTTTATCGCTGATGGTGGGTACATTCGCTTTAGCATCAGCTTTGCTTCTCTTTCCAAAACATTTTTCTGAGCATCTGTATATTCAGGACGAACCACAAGCAAAGCCTTTTCGTAATACATATTGTTGGTTTCTGTAATCTCCAGAACCTGTCTGTTTATGCCTCTTAACATAGCAAAACCCTCTTTCTATCTATATTTTTGACCTAGTATTTAGTATGTAATCACCAAAAATAAAACAAATTTGATAATTCTTTGTAATAATTAAAATTGCAATTATACAGTTAGTAAACTAACATTTTACTAACATTTATGTGGAAAACTATGTTGACAACTAGGAAAACCCTTGAAGTTATCCACTAATACTCTAAAAATAATGCATTTTTCTACAAGGAAAGTTTTTCACATTAACAATTTCCATATGGTTTTCAACATAATTATATTACAAATAGTAATATTACCTCTGTCAAGGAAGTTACAAAAATAAAACAAAAAATTTAAAAATTCTTACATAAACAACAAAAGTACCCCTATTATAGAGGCACTTTTGTTGTTACTATTTACTATTGACATTTTAAATGTATCAAATGTGCAACCCCCGGAATACTCTCTCCTTGCTGATTTGCAGTTGGACTCATCAACGCACCTGTAGCTATAAACAGTACATTTCGGTACTTTTCACTTTCCATATCCTTTAATATTTTGCCACAAAGTACCGATGCACCACATCCACAGCCTGAACCACCTGCATGAACATCTTGAGTATCTCTGTCAAAAATCATTAGTCCACAATCCCTATGAACACTATCAATGTTATACCCATCATCATTTAGCAATTGATGCAAAAGCTCCGAACCTACTTGTCCTAAGTCACCTGTAAAAATTCTGTCATAATCATTAGGTGTGGTTTTGGTGTCATTAAAGTAGGTTAAAATCGTGTCATAGGCTGCCGGTGCCATAGCAGCACCCATATTATTTATGTCCTTTACCCCTTTATCCACAATTTTCCCTACTGTAGCACTTGCCACCTCTATCCCTCTGCCCTCATTACTGACAATTACAGAGCCTGAACCTGTTACTGTCCATTGAGCAGTTTGAGGTCTTACACCACCATATTCAAGTGGATAACGGTACTGCCTTTCTGCTGTACAAAAATGTGATGAAGTTACAACGGCTGTTTCCCTTGCACTTCCACCACCTACTGTAAATGAAGCCATAATTATCCCCTGAGCCATTGTTGAACAAGCACCATACTGACCAAGGTAAGGAATATTAAAACTTCTCATTGAGTAACTGGAGCTTATAAGCTGATTTAATAAATCCCCTGCAAAAACAAAGTCAATATCCTCCGGATGTGTTTTGCTTTTTGTCATTGCACCGATAAAAGCCTCTTGTTGAAACTTAGCTTCAGCTTTTTCCCAAGTAGGTTGACCAGCCCTTGAGTCGTAAAAAATCTTATCAAAATATTTTCCTAAAGGTCCTTCAGCCTCTTTCTTGCCAACTACTGAACTATAACCTGTTATTACCGGTGGATGTAAAAATTCTACTGTATATGAGCCAACTCTTTTTATCATAAGAAAAACCCCTTTTACACTTATTATGTGCAAAAGAGGTTCTTTTATTTTATTAAATTAAAATTATTTCTTTCTGTTTACTGTAAATGTTTTTGCTGAACCGTTATATGCCTTCTTGCTAACTGTTGCAGTGCCGTAAACTCTGAACTTAGTTTTGCCCTTAGAAACAGTTAATTTGTAAGAAGTCTTTGTAAGAGTTTTTACATTTTTCCACTTACCCTTAACATTTTTCTGAAGAACATATCTCTTAGCACCCTTTGACTTACTCCAAGATAAAGTAGCTTTGCTACCCTTTACTTTAGAAGTTGCCTTAGTAATCTTGCTAGGTACAATTTTAAATGTTTTTGCAACAGAACCAATTGTAGTGCCACTACCGTTAATATAGACTGTTGCAGTACCTACATTTTTATTGTTTCTGTAATTTAGTCTGTAACTTGCTGCATGATAACCTGCCTTTACAGAAATACCACTTTGACCAACATTTTTACCGGTATAATCTTTATTCTTAACGCCAACTACCGTTGCAGTATACTTATTTAGACAAAGAGCATATGTTTCACTAACATAACCGTTTACATCTTTAACCCAAATACTCATATGTGCATTATGATCTTGATTTTTGTAGGTATAGTTAAATTCATTCTTAGAATTTAAAGTTATTGCCTGGCCACAAACAGTTATAGTAGTACCTGTTGTTCTACCGTAATTGCAAGTATGAACATAAACAGTTTGTGGAGCATCTACAGTGTTTAATCTATATGTAACTGTCTTGTCGCTATTAGTTCTTACATAAGAAACTGTAGCGAATTTAGTTTTTTTGCTAACTTGACCTAGTGACATAAAGAAAGTACTGTTTATTTGTTCTTTAGTTTTATTTTTATAGTACACCTTTACATAATAAGTACCTTTGCCTAAGAAACCATACATTGCTTCATTGTTGTTATCGTTTTTAATTACAGTCAAATCTTTCTTATAAAGCAAGTTAGGGTCAGTATAAACTTCAACAAGATATGTTTCATTCCAGCTATACTTTGTATGGTTAGTAAAACCATAGTTAAGCATAAAGTTTGCATCATTCTTTAAAGTAAAAGAATAAACCTTCTCAAAAGTATCAACAAAACTGTCTGATGCTTGAGTTGTGCCTTTTCTTACACTGTCAATATAAGCAGTTCTGCTTTTGTATGTAGGAACATTCTCAATAGCAGTTGCATTTGTTGCTGCTGATGCTGAAACAGAACCTACCATTAGTACGCTAACAACAATACCTATTGCCATTAGAATTGAAATTAATTTTTTAGTTTTATTCATAAATACCCTCCTCAATATTATACTACAATTATACTATTATATAAGAAATCTTTGCAACAGTTATAATTTACAAAAAAAAGACTAGACTGAACAAAATTTAGTGAATGTGCATAAATAACAAAAGAAAAGAACTGCCTAACGACAGTTCTTTTCTTAAAATATTCTTTTTTCTGGAGAAAAAATTTTAATGAACAAAATCTATTAACCAAATTACATATTTAATACTGACTTTTGAATAGCTGATGAATCCTTAACATCAATTTTACCATCTTTGTTATAGTCAGCTACTGATAGGTTTTCAGGGGCAATATCTGCCATTAGAACAACATACTTCTGAATTAATGTTGCATCCTTAACGTCTACCTTACCGTCACCGTTAGCATCCCCCAATAGCTTTTCACTACTAGCTTCACCAACATTATATAGCATTGTTTTCTCTACAGTTTTTCCGTTAGAATCCTTAGCAACAAACTTTAGTGAATAGCTACCATCCTTTGATGGTGTCCACTTAGCAGTATTTGTTGTTGTGTTAGTTAGCTTTTCGTTATTTACATAGAATTCGTAAGAAACATTGCCCTTATTGTTATATGCTTCTGACTGTAGAGTAATTGCAGTACCAACACCCTGACCGGAATTTTTATCTGCACCACAGTTAATTTCTAGAGGAGCTTCGTTTACAACTGTATCTGATAGTAAAGCACCCATTCTAGCTAGTGGTACTGTAATATTATCAACATCTTCCTTTTCGTGTGAAGTTGATGGGTCATAGCTATATTCAACATTTGCATTATCTAACATTGATGGGTCGTGTGGTAATGTATCCATACCGGAAGTACCGTATGTTAAAATCTGCATTGCACCAATACCCTTAGTTTCAATATAGTTTCTGTCAATGCCTAGAGTTTTTAGTGGAATAGCTACTTCATAGATGTAACCATATTCTGATTTGTAACCAAGGTCTTTAAAGTCAACCCAGCTTGAGTTAGGGTCAAGATTATCACCAAGTTTACGGTCACCCTTTGCACCGTTTATACCAATAATTGAATCACTCTTTGTACCATTAGCATACTTAATCTTGAAACCGTTTCGGTTATCCTGAGCTTGGAACGAATTAACACCGATAGGAACTCTTGTGTCATAGTTGAACATATATGTTCCATCTGTATCCTTAGTATCTGCCTTAAAGATTGATGCACCACCGTTAGAGTTGTTTGAATCCATCGCTACAAGTGTGTCAATATGTGTTGTGAAAGATACATTACCATCTTTAGCGACACCACCGTCACAACCCCAAACAAATGGATTTGTAAAAGTTGAACCGTCTTTATTTGTGCCTATCGCCTTGCCTGTTGCCTGTTTGTCAGGGTCAATAGAAAGTGCTAGGTACATTGGAATACTGTTTCTCCATGGTCTTGCTTCGTTTGATGTAGCAAAGTCATCATTTGGTGAAACGATATAAGTTGTGTTTGCCATTTCCCACATAAAGTATAGGTTATCATCATCCCATGCACCATATAGTGCGTATGCATCCCAAGGCTGTTCGTGCATTGAAGATGGCATATATACTCTTGGGTCATCGTTTGCAACACCCTGAGCAATAATCATTGAGCTATCCCAATCATCTGTCTTACCATCAACTGTGACTTTCTTATACTTACCTAATTGCTTATTAGGGTTTGTACCGTAGTAACCACCCTCTGCCTCAGTTGCGTGACCATCTGACTTAGCAGAGAAAGTTGTTTTTGTTGATATAAATTTTTTCTTAAATGTATATTCTTGAGTTGTTTCAACAGAATCACTACCCTTAGTTGTAAGAGTTAGTTTAATTGTACTGTTACCGATTTTACCTTCACCGACTCTGATTGTATCACCGTTAGCATAAGTTTTCTTAGCTGAACCATCAATAGAATAAAAACCTGTCTTGCTACCCTTTAGACCAAGTTTTACTTCAATGTAATCTTTGCTGAAAGCAGTACCTGATGGTGTGTAAGAAAAACCATAAGCATGGTCGTCCATCTTACCATAATTAACCCACTTAGAATCAGCAGTTAAAAGTTTACATTCCCCTGTCTTTAGGCTAAGACCTGAATTTTCAGGGAACTGTTCTTTACCTGCACCTTTTTCAAGACCATTGTTGAAAATTACATTCTCAGATTTATATGTAGCCGGAAAATCAATAGAATAAAGACCATCTGCACCTTTTTCCATTAACTGACCCGGCCATTTTGCATTTTCTTTTGTACCGTAGGCATATACATAGACCTTTGCCCAATTGTATTTTGAATTATCAAAATACGCTCTTGAACCTTCAGCAGCTGAAACTGAACCCATTGTGATTAATGTACAACTTAGCATAATCGCAAGTGTTAGTAGCACGCTTACATACCTTTTCATATATTTCATAGTTACCCTCCTAATACTCTTTGTAAATAATCATAGCATATTAAACACATTTGTACAATACCTTTGATTTATTTTGTATTTTTAGACAAAGAAGCAAGTGAATTATGAGACAAATAGCACAAACTAAATTACAAGACTATGAACAAACATAATATATTCCGTTAAGTTGTTCATAAAAATAAGAGAGTCACAAAGACTCTCTTAAAAATTTAACATATTTTATTCTACATGACCACCATGCTTATAGTCTGTACCACCACTATCAGGTGTCTGAACAGAAGCACCGTTCTTTAGACTATAATATGAACTTGGCAATTCTTCTCTGCTGATTTCCTTGCCTTTCTTATTTCTATAAATTCTATACGATCTTGCCCTATAGTAAGATGATTGAATGTCATAGTTCTCACTATATGTATCAATTACATCATAAGAATCATCCTTAATACCATAGAATGTTGCGTGAAGAGTTGTACCCTCCATATAACAAGCCAGGAATACTTGATATTTAGAATCATTCTTTAGCTTTAGGTCAAGATTACCATAGTCAATAGCAGCATCAAAGCCACTCTTAGCATATACTGATGGATAAGTATGAGGTGAACGCTCAGCAATAGTTAGGTTACTTCTTACTGCTGCATTGTAAATTGTTGTACTGGACTGGCAGATACCACCACCAACACCATCAGTAAAGTCACCGTCAACAATAACACCTGCTGATGCATAACCCAGAGAAGTATCGTTACTGTTACCTGTGCAACCATTAAATGACCAAGTTTCACCGGGGTCAATAATACTACCGTTACAAGCCTTTAGAGAAACTTTCATATTCTGATTACCGTTAGCATCATTTGTTGAATATGTTTCCCAAGAAGCAAGTAACTGCATATTTTTCTTTAGGAATGCAACATCATACTTAGGCTGAGTTGCAGTTCTTGTTACTGTAACCGTACCTGTATATGTACCGGAAGCATTGCCTTTTTCAATAATTGAATTAATCTGTGACTGTAAATCATCTTTATCTACCTCAAGACCTGACTTACCTTCTTCATAAGTAAACATAGGACTTGAATCAGGATTAAACTTAGTTACCCTTGCATTCTTTGCTTTTACATTATATTTTTTGTAAATCTTATTAATTAGCTTGTCAACTGATGACTGGTTTAGACTGGCAGAAATCTTCATTACCTGTTCTTTAGCATACTCATTACCGTTGCTATCAGTTGTTGTTGGATAAGTTGTACCATCAGCCATTCTCTTTGAAATAATCTTTTCATCATCAAGAACAGTAGAAGTATCATACTTAAAAGTAAAGTCATCTTCGGTATAAGTTGTTTCTTCACCGTCAACATTAACTGTAATGTTCATCTTTGGTCTAGACTTAATTTCTTCACTTTTTAGAAGAATTCTAGCCTGTACTACTGTTAAGCCACCAATATCAACACCGGAAACTTTAGTACCTTTTGCAAAAACAAATTCACCTTTGTCATTTGTAATAGCTACAGTTGGCTTTGTTTCTGAAGTAGTTGTTTCTTGCTGTGCATTATTGTTACTAGGAGAAACAACACCTTGAACAACAAATACCAATACAACACAAAGTACAACTGCTACACCAATAATAAAGCCGACAATCGCCTTTTTGTTCTTAGGCTGCTTTGTTTCTTCTTTAACATCATCAACCATTTCCGGATCTTTAGTTATATCAACTAATTCCTCGGTAGGGTTACTGTTAGAAGGCTTTGTTTCTTTCTTTTCTTCTTGTTTTTTATTTTCTTTTTTCTCTTTATGTTCTACTTTTTTCTCTTTGTATTCAGGTTTCTTTTCTTCTTTGTGTTCAGGCTTTGTTGCCTTTTTGCTAATATCTACTTGGTCAGGCTCTTTCTTCTCTGACTTTTCATTTTTAGGCTGTTCATCGTTTTTACCATAAAGAATACGATTTACTTTTTCATTTATATTACGCATATCTTGTGTATTATAGTCAGATGGCTCAAAGTTGTCATCATCTTCTAAATCAGCAAGATAATTTAGTTCATCCAAATCTCTACTCACAGAAAACTCTCCTTCTTACATATTCTCTTTCTCTTAATCATTTCTTAATAATCGTATAATGTCCTACTTATAAGAATACTACAATAAACCGAAAAATTAAAGTGACAACCTTGTAACTTTTTGTCGAATTAATGACAAAGATATTTTAGCTAAAACATTAGTTTTTAGGGAAGTTACATATAATGACAAATTATTTATATAAAAAGAAGTATCATTATTGTAGTTTTGTTGAAAAGTCCGATATTTTTTTATATAATTAGTATTAGAAATTTATATGGTGAATAAAATGAAAGTGTTAATATTACTGACCGACACCGGTGGAGGTCATCACAGAGCCAGTCTTGCTCTGAAAAAAACAATAGAAAATGTTGAGGGTAATGAGGTTGTTATTGAAGATGCCTTAATGTACAGTTCTAAATTTTTACATTGGATTGTTACCAAGGGCTACTTGTTCTTTGCAAACAAAACTCCCAGACTTTACGGTAAAATATATAACTCTGCTGACAAGGTGTCTTTCCTAGACAAGGCAGTTCACGGTATCGCTTCTTTTTACTCAAGGAAGTTAGGAAAGTTATTTGATAAATTCAAACCTGATTGTGTAATCAGCTGTCATGCCTTTTGCACAGAGATGGTATCTGCCCTTAAAAAGAAAGGTCGTACAAATGCTCTGCTATTTAGTATTGTTACAGACTATGCTGCTCATGCTGCATATATTAATGACCTTGTAGATGCTTATATTGTATCTAACAACGATATTGTTCATCAGCTTAGAGACCAATACAATGTTGACTGCTCTATTATCTATCCTTTGGGTATTCCGATTTATGAAGAGTTCTACAAGCATTGTGATAAGTATGCTATGAGGGAAAAACTGGGACTTTCCCCTCACAAGAAAACTGTACTGATGATGGCAGGTTCTTTTGGTGTTACTAACATTCTTGAAATCTACAAGAACCTAAACAAGTACCCTAGTGATTATCAACTGATTGTTGTTACCGGTAAAAATGAAAAGTTGTTTAGAACATTCCGTCATATTGTAAGAAGTGGCGTTATTAAGAACAAAAAAGAACCAACAGTTAAAATCACTATTCCTACAAAGCTATGTTACTTTGTTGACAACATTGAGGACTATATGAGTGCCAGTGATTTAATTATCACTAAACCCGGTGGTCTTACTGTTTCGGAAGCTATGGCCAAGGAACTTCCTATGGCAATTTTCCGTTCTTATGACGGTCAAGAAAAAGACAATGCTGAGTTCTTAAAAAGGCATAACCTAGCCTTTACCCTTAGAAAAGGCAGAGAAGGAATACATCAGCTAAATGACTTTATTGCCAATGACCAAGAACTTGAAATGATGCGTAACAACATACATATCTTCAAGAAAGAAAATAGCAGTCAAAACATTTACAGACTACTTGAAGAAAAACTTCATCAATCTAATAACTAACTGTAAAAGTCACATTTTATGTGGCTTTTATTTTTTAATTAATTATCCTTTAACCTTACTGCAAGTACAGTTATATCATCATCTTTTATACCTTCATTATGTCGCATAGCCTCTTCAACAACTGCCTCGGCAAGTTCCTGACAGCTACCTTTATTCCAAGACTTTATTAAACTTAGTAGCCATTTATCGTCACCCATAATAGCTCCATCACTTAACATAACAATCATATCCTCTCCGGAAAGGGTGGTTTCCTCTTTTGTAAAATACACTTCGTTTAATATACCTGCCGGAATTGATGGTATTTCTTTTCGCATCACCCTACCTTTCTTTTTCACATATGTATAAGGTGCACCGGCTTTTAGGAATTCCGTTCTGCCTGTAAATAGATTGATTGAAGAAACATCAACTGTAGCCAAACTTTCTTCTTGACTTTTTACCATCAATGCTGAATTTGTCAACCCTAAAGCACAATCAAATGAAAGTCCTGATTTCACCAGTTTTTCCATTAGGTTTACTGTCATCATAGAATCAACTGCTGCTCTGCCACCGGTACCCATACCATCACTGATTAGGGAAACAAAGTTACCTTTATCATCGTTAAAACATACTATACTGTCACCACACATTCTGCCATTATTAGCAATATGCTGATATGAACCAACTTCAGTTTCGTACAGTGGTCTTTCGTTTAGCACAACTCTCACTCTATCTTGAGCAATAGTAGTTACCGGATCAAGAAATCTTCTGCCACAACATTTTTCCACTTCTCTCCTAAGTACAGACTTTTTAATTGAACCTTTACTTCTTTCGGAAAGTTCCATTTCTACTGTCATTTTACTATCCATAATCCTACAATTGCAAAGTATAGGAATAAGGTTATATTGCCTTAGCATATAGGAAATTTTCTCACTACTGTCTAAATCACACACATCTGTCTTAGAAAATTCATCTGCCATATCTTTTAATATGTCGGAAAGTCCACCAAACTGACCTGCAAGACCACCTCTAATAGTATCAATTCTCCTCATACTTTCCATACTCATAAGGTAGGACTGATAATACCGATTTATTGCAGTACTTAGTTCAGATTTTCTACAACATTTCTTAACAAACAAAGCATCAATATCATCAACAGTTATGTGGCAATTTTTCTTTAAATTTTCTGTTAATCGGTTAAAATCATCCTCAGAAACACCTTGCTCTCTTTCCCAACAAAATACCCTCATTCCACAACTTGAACAAACATTTGCTTTAGCATTTAAGTAAACATCAGGAAAAGAATCAACATTCATTTCTCGCATTTTGTCAGAAACTCTTGTAACACAAGAAGATACATCCTTCAAGGCTTTTGAAGAAAAGTTAAGCCTACTGATAACATTTTCTTTTAAAGCAATACCACTATTTACATCATCACAAGGAGAAAACAAAGCCGAAACAACATTGCCAACTGCATTAGGTATCATAAAGAATAACCCGGCACCGAATACAGACTCAACTGCTAATGCAAAAATCAAGTCCTTATCACCTGAAGAAAAAGACATTATTATATTTGACAATATAAATGCAACTGCAGTACCAATCTTACCTGTAGATGAAAAAAGCCCTGCCATCAGTCCACCAAAACCAAAACCACCACACAAAAAGCTAAGTGAAAGTGAACTTAAAGAAAACACAACACCGGTTGAAATGCCACCGATTGTACCACCGGCAACACCACCAAACTTAGCACAAAGAAGTACAACTACAACTGCTAATGCTCTACCAAAGGAAAATTCACCAATGCCAAGTCCGCCAAGTGCAAGTAACAGAATGCAACCTGACATTACTATGCAAGAAAGTTCTTGCTGAGTAAATGAAGTTAAGTTTCTCCTTGATGAACAAAGGCAAATAGCTCTATCTAAGAAAAATGCACCTGACGCTGAAATTAATGCTTCAACTGTACAAAGTGCAAATGAACTTAACTGAGAAGTATCGGAAAAAAGCAATGCAATGCCTGTTGCAAATACCGGTAAAAAAGCTACCATCGATGGAAAGGCAGTACTTTTGCTAATATTCTTAATATCATTTGCAACAAATCTAATAGCACCGATGGCAACCACAATTGCTATGTATCTAAAACAATTTTCCGGATCAAGCACAACATATCCGAAGATTGTACCAAGCATTGAAGTTATAAGATTTCTATAAGGAACTGAAGCAACATATGCAGCACCAAATGGAGAAAGTTGCCCAAAAACTGCACCTCTTGAAATTAACACACCACACAAAAAATATATGCTTTGCATCAAAATATTTTTTCCTGTTGAACTTTCTTTAAATTCATTCCACCTACCGGAAAGTAGCTTTTTAACTGCTGTCATTTTTACACATCCTGTCATATTAATAAGGGTAATTTCATATCCTTGATATTGTGTTTTTATTATAGTCAGTTGCCCACAACAGTTTTGTCACAATGTGAATGTACCTTTTTAGTTTGTTTTCCTTTACTTTGTAGAATAAAAAAAGAAAGCTCCCATTGTCGAGAGCTTTCCTCATTTTTACCGTTATATCGGTAGAAAAAATTATTTTGTTGAATGTAAAACGATTGTGCTATAAGCAGGTAAAGTTAGTACATTTTTCTCGATTGATACCTTACCACTCTTTGCACTAAACATACCGGCAATTTTGTAATCATCATCAATCAGTTTATCTGTGATTTCAAAATTGTGCTTGTCTGTATCTAGGTTGTGAAGTACAAGATACTTTTCGTTTTTGTATGTTAGGTAGTAACCACCTACACCACTACCACCATCAAAATCATCAGGTAAAGCAGAGATTGTACCTCTTGCAATGCCTGGGTGACAGTTTCTAAGTTTAATTAACTTTTTGTAGAAGTTCAGTAGACTATCCTTGTTCTTATCCTGTTGCTTAACGCCACCACCATCAGTATTGTCTTCAACTCTGTCAATACCGTTAGCAGTAACATTTGGAAGATTGTCACTATCCCAAATCATAGCAGTTCTCTTTGCCGGGTCATCACCTTCGTCATATGTTTCCATACCAAGTTCTTCACCGTAATAAGTGAAAGCATTACCGGGTGTTGTCATATATAGGGCAGCAGCCATCTTTTTCTGATATAACTCAGTTAGTGAGTCACCAACACGATTCATATCATGGTTAGTTAGGAAATAAGCATTAATTGTATTTTTATTAGCTTCCTTAGTTTTCTTTTCATAACTTAAAAGTGTATCTGTGTAATCATTAATAGAACCGGAAATAACACTAGCTAGGAATTTACCACTGGTATCACCAAATGGGAAAGCAAATAAACTGTCGATACCGGACTTGTACATTGCAGTAACTTCGTTCATATCTGATGACCAGTCTTCACCAACCATATAAATGTCGTTCTTTTCTTTCTTACAAGTGTCATAGAACCACTTTAGAGCTTTAGAACTCTTTTCATAGTCATTGTAATATAGGTATCTAACTGCATCAAGTCTGAAACCTGCTACGCCTCTATCAATCCAGAATTTTGCAGCCTTAGCCATTTCCTTCTTTGTACCTTCATAGTCGTAGTTCCATTCAGGCATTGTGTCAGTAAAGTTGCTTTCATAGATAATACTGCTATCATTAGGGTCACAGTTATAACCTGATTCAGTTTCAGAAGATTTCTTAATGTTAAAGTACTTTGCGTAACCGTTAAAGTTGCCTTTTTCAGCTTCTTTAAGAGCTTTTTTAAACCAAGGATGTTCGCTGGAACAATGGTTAGGAACAAAGTCAATAATAACATCAATACCACGCCTATCACATTCCTTGATTAACTGGTCAAAGTCATCAAGTGTACCAAACTGAGGGTCAATGTTGTAATAGTCCTTAACATCATACTTGTGATATGATGGTGAAGGCATCATTGGGCTTAGCCAAATACCTGTATAACCAAGGTCAGTATCTGTACTGTCATCACCGTCATTAATGTAATCCAGCTTACTGATAATACCTTGAATATCACCGATACCATCGTTATTTGAATCGCAGAATGAGCCAATCCAAATTTGATAATAAGTGTTGTACTTATCCTTAGGAAGATTTACTTTTGCGTTTTCCATTAAATCTTCTGTTGACTTTGTACAACCTGAAAATACTACGGCAGTTGATGCAACTACCAGCACCATAAACAGTGCAACTAATTTTTTCATAGATTTCTCCTTTATCAGAATTTTTAATATTAATTTTACCATTTTTCTTAGTCTATATCAATATCACACCCACATATAAAGGGACTGTTTACAGAAAATTAACAACCATATTTATGCAATATGTACAACTGTCATTTAACGATATTTATACATCTATGGGTATTGCTATAAACTAGAATACAAAAACAAAAAACTCCACAGAAAAATCTGTGGAGTAAATTTTTGTAAAACTAACCCTTAACGCCACCAGCTGTAACGCCTTCAACATAGTAGTTCTGCATCTTCAAGAACAACAATGTAATAGGAATTGCAACAACTGTTGAACCGGCTAAGAATCTCTGATAGTACTTAGAAATGTACTGCTGACTAGCCATCAACTGAAGACCAACAGAAACTGTATAGTTATCACGAGCATCACCCATGATAATCTTAACTAGAATAAAATCTGTCCAAGGTCCAATAAATGCTGTTAGAACTGTGTAAACAACAATTGGCTTTGACATTGGAAGAATAATCTTCCAGAAAATCTGGTTCTTAGTTGCACCATCAATAGTAGCAGCTTCGTCAAGTGCTCTTGGAATTGTATCGAAGAAACCTTTACTAATCTGGAAACCGATACCTGCACCGGCTGAGTAACAGATAACAAGTGCAGGAAGAGTCTGAGTAAGACTCATAGCCTTTAATAGGTAATAAATAGCGATCATTGTCATAAAGCCAGGGAACATACCAATAATCATACCAATGTTGATAAGTGGTTTTCTAGCCTTAAATCTTAAACGGCTGAATGTGTATGCAACCATTAGAACTGACAATGTAGAAATGATACAAGAGAAAATTGCAACTACAAGAGTGTTAAGAAACCATCTTGGGAAGTTCAAAATTGTTGTATCAGTAAATAGGTTAATGTAATGCTGGAAAGTAAATGTTTTTGGAATTATGTATTGAACAGCTGATGTACCTTCACCTCTAAATGAATGAAGAACCATCCATACAAGTGGAGATATCCAAATAATACCCATAACTGCAAGGATTAGATATACAGCGGCATTTGAGATATTTCTTCTTAACTTGTAACTTTTTATCATGAGAATGCCTCCTCATCCTTAGCAGATTTTGTCATGTTAAATGTAATTAGTGACAAGGTTGCACAAACAATAAATACTAGGATACCGATAGCGGCAGCATAGTTGTAGTCTTGTTCGCTCATTGTCAACTTAAATAGCCATGTAACAAGCAAGTCGGTATGTCCGGCACCACCGTACAACTTTTCAGTTGTAGGACCACCACCGGATAACAAATAAATAACGTTAAAGTTATTGATATTGTTGATAAATGTTGTGATTAGATATGGAGTTGTAACGAATAGCATATATGGAAGAGTAATCTTCACAAAGCTCTTAACAGGACCGGCACCATCAATTGTAGCTGATTCATATAGGTCAGCAGGGATATTCATAAGAATACCGGATGTAATTAAGATAGTATATGGAATACCTACCCATAGGTTAACAACGATAACTGTAATCTTAGCAGTTAAAGCAGAACCGTCTAGGAAGTGAATTCTTGAAAAACCTAGATTCTGTAGTAGGATATTAATAGCACCATCATTAAACTGTAACATCTGGTTCATAACTAGTAGAGTAACGAACTGAGGTACAGCAACTGTGATAACAAATAGTGTTCTCCAAAGAGACTTTAGCTTAATGCCCTTCTTGTTAATCATTAGAGCAACAATCATACCAAAGATATAGTTTAGGAATGTTGCAAAAATAGCCCAAATAATTGTCCATTCCGTTAGTGTTAGGAATGTTTCACCCATGTTAGCACCGCCAACATTACTGAATACATCTCTAAATGTCTGTAAACCTACCCATGTAAACAAGTGACCGGGAACCTGATGGCTGTGGTCATAGTTTGTAAATGCGATTAGCACCATAAAGATAAGTGGTAGAACAGTAAATACACCAATTAGTAAACAAGGTAAAGAAAGAAGTGTAATATGGAACTTCTCGTCACCAAACTGCTTTAATTCTTCCTTAAATGTAGGAACGTGCTTACCTTCAGCCTTTAGTTCTTGAACTTTCATAGCTGACTTAGTATTCATAATATAGAATACTAGGAATACAACTGAAACAACAATTGTTGTAACACCATATAAAAGGATAAGCATTGAGTTATCACCTTCAACATAGCCATAAGCACCTGTTGCAGGGTCAACACCAAGACCACCTTCCTGAGTACCAAGTGTACCAAACTGTGATAGTTGGTTGATACCAAAGAAAATTAGGAACATTGCATAAGCAGCTTCAATAACTAAAAATAGTAAACCCTTAATGTACTGTCCCTTGCTAATGTTACCCATACCCATAATAAGGTAAGATAACTTTGTTGCCCAGTCACCTTTAGCAAATCTTTTACCAAAGTTTGCAAATCCGTGACCGATACCTAAGAATACTCTCTTGAAAAAATTACCAAGCATAATAAAGAACTTAGCAAGATTATGTGGCAAGTTCACAAAGAAATTCTTACTCTTATATCCAAACTTCTGGAAAGAATTTAGCTGGACATAATCTATGTATTTCATGACGTCACTCCTTTATACTTTATTTTCCGTTCATAAATACTGGAGATAACTTTCCGTTATCTCCAGTACTTAAAAATCCTAACAATTAACAGTCTAATTAAATTAGCCGTTGATGTTTGTTAAAGTATCCTTTAGAAGTGTCTTCATTGTAGCTACATCAGTTTTTTCAGTTGGCTTGTAAAGTTTGTTACCTAGGTTAGCCATTGGATCCCAGAATGCCTGGATAATGTTAGCCTGAACAACGTATGTCTTAGCTTCTTCAAGCATTGTTCTAACACCATCATTACCTTCAACTTCAACACCCTTGTTTGTTGGAGTCCAACCTAGCTTTTCTAGTCTTGTTTTCTGGCATTCAGCACTTACTAGGTAGTTAGCTAGTTCTTCAGCTGCGTTAGGGAACTTAGTAACTGACTTAACACCGATGTACTTATAACCAATCATAGCAATTGTCTGTTTGTCTGTACCGTTAACATTAATTGTTGGCAGAACTGTAACACCAAGATCCTTTCCTAGTGCATCTTGATTAACAGCTGCGTTCCATGTACCGTCAATACCGGCACCACATGTTCTCTTAGCTGTTGAGAAACCGGCACTGATCTTATCGACTGATGCAGATACAAATGTATTCTTATACTTGTGGAAAAGTTCTGAGAAAGCTGACATTGTCTGTGCAACTTTATCTTCGTCATACTTGTTAAACTTCTGAGTATCCTGAGCATCACCTTTAAGACCGTCTATCTTTAGACCACCTGTGAATGGGAACATACATGCATAATAACCATCACCGGCATTCATAATAAACTGACGGCCAGCCTTCTTACATGCAGCAAGAACGCCTTCCCATGACTTTGCATCTTCATCAGATACAACTGACTTATCATATACTAGATAGTAACCGTTATCTGTTTGTGGAAATGCATATAGAACTTCTTTACCGTTTAGGTCGCCCTTAACTGTTTCAACAGCAGCTTCTGTATGATTCTTCTTAATATCATCAACATAGTTGTCATATACAGGTAGAAGAGCCTTAGCCTGTGTTAGCTTTGAGAGCTGGTCTGAAGGGAATGAAAATACATCGGCAGCAGCTTCAGAGTCGCTAAGTACCTGTGTACCGGAATCGTTTTCTTCCTGTGCTACAACTTCGATTTTAACATTCTTGTCAGCATACTTCTTTTCAAAAGCCTTAGCTTGTTCCTTTAGGATAGAAAGTGAAGCAGCTGAGCCCCATAGCTTTAGTTTTGCGTTCTTTTCAACATCTACTGTTTTTGCAGCGCCTGAAGTCTTAGAACTTTTGTCCTCAGATTTAGTACAGCCTACAAATACAACTGCCATCATAGCAGCTGCGAGAACTAATGATAAAATTCTCTTGATTTTCATTGTAATTTTCCTTCCTTTGTAAAGAGATAAATAATTTGTGTCGGTAACTACTTGTTCCCTCAGGATAGAACTTTCATTAACCATATCACTTGAATAAATTGTACCACAAAATAGGGGTAAATTTCAACTCCCTTTGTACTTTTTATCTAAAGTTATAAAACCGAGGATTAAATTTATGCAAAATAACAATAAAAATATTTGCTAATGTGTATATTGCACAAATCATCCACCTTTTTATTATCTAATTTGCTCATACTTCATTTGTGCAAAGTGTCAATTCATTTTCTGCTTAATTGAAAAATATGTGAAGGCCAAATGTCTTACCGATGAATTCTCCCCTATTTCTACACTATTTTTCGTATCTATAGTATAAAATGACCAAAAATAAAAATAATGACACAATATGTTGTTTGACAAACCTTAAAAAAAGTTGTAAATTTAGCTTATACATTTTATATAGAAAATAAAGATGGAAGTTAATTCCACAGAAAGGGTATTTTATGCAACTTTCAAAAATTTTACAAAATATAGAGTACACTCTTATTAAAGGAAACACAGAAACCGAAATTTCCGATGTTATTTATGACAGTAGAAAGGTAACTGAGGGTACAGTTTTTGTAGCACTTAAAGGTTACAATGTTGATGGTCACAAGTTCATACCACAAGCAGTTAAATCCGGTGCAAGTGCAGTTGTTATCTCTGATAATGTAGATATTCCGGAAGATATTACTGTTATCAAGGTTGATGACACAAGAAAAGCTCTCGCATATATGAGTGCAATGCTTTTTGGTGAACCTGAAAAAGAACTGACTACAATTGCTCTGACCGGTACAAAAGGTAAAACAACTACTGTTGCAATGCTAAAAAGCATTTTGGATGCTGAAGGTATCAAGTCCGGTACAATCGGTACGCTTGGTATTATTATAGGAAACAAGATTTACAAAACCAACAACACAACTCCTGAATCATACGAAATTCAACATGCTATGAGAATGATGGTTGATGCAGGTTGTAAAGTTATGATTATTGAGGCATCTTCTCTTGGCTTAAAATGGCACAGAACTGATGCTATTTACTTTGACTATGGTATTTTCACAAACTTTAGCCATGACCATATTGGTGATAGCGAACACAAGGACCTTGAAGAATATTTACAATGCAAGGCTTTACTATTCAAGCAATGCAAGAAAGGTATTTTCAACATTGATGACAAAGTATTTGACAGAATCACAGAAAATGCTACTTGTGATATTACAACATATGGCTTTAGCAAAAAGGCCGACATTGTAGGTTACGACGATAATCTAATCTCAAAACCTGGATATATCGGTGTAAACTTCAAAACAAAAGGTCTTAAGACACTTGATGTTAATGTTGCCATTCCCGGTAGATTCTCAGTATATAATGCCCTAGCTGCTATGACTACTGCAATTGAAATGGGCATTTCTGATGAGGCTATCTTGAAAGGCCTTGATACTGTTAAGGTTAAAGGTAGAGTTGAAGCAGTAAAAGTTCCGGGCAACTATACACTACTTATTGACTATGCTCACAATGCTTTATCAATGGAAAACATCCTTGAAACACTTAGAGAATACAACCCACACAGACTAATTGTACTATTTGGTGCCGGTGGTAACAGACCAAAGGTTAGAAGATATGAAATGGGTGAAACTGCCGGCAGACTTGCTGACCTTTCAGTTTTAACCGAGGACAACAGTCGTGATGAAGATGTAATGGACATTATCAATGACATTATTGAAGGTGGTCTTAAAAAGACTAACGGTAAATATGTTGTTGTACCAAAAAGACAGGATGCTATTCGTTACTGTATGGAAAATGCAGAAGACGGTGACATTATTGTTCTTGCAGGTAAAGGGCATGAAGATTACCTAGAAATCAAGGGTGTTAAATATCACCTTGATGAAAGAGAAGTTATTGCAGATATTATTGCAGATATGAACAAATAATTTTTAGGGAGCAAGAAATTGCTCCCTATTATATAAGAAAGAGGTTTTAGTTTTGGAGAAAGCAGCATTAATTCTTGAGGGTGGAGCTATTAGAGGACTATTTACTGCCGGTGCATTGGACTATTTGCTGGAACAAAATATGCAATTCGAGTATGTTGCCAGTGTTTCAGCCGGTACTTGTTGTGCTTTAAGCTACATTGCAGAACAGAAAAACAGAACAAAAGATTGCCTTTTCCCTACAAACAAATCTGATGAATGGATTGGCAAAGGTTCACTAAAAAGAGGCAAAGGTCTTATTGACCTAAAGAAAGCCTTTTATGAATTTCCTTACAAACAATATCCTTTTAGATTTGACAAATATTTTGCCAGTAAAGTGACAAATGAAATTGTTGTAACCAGCCTAGAAACAGGCAAGGCTGTATTTTTAACAGAAAAATCTGATGAAAAAAGATTACTTGACATTGCTGCTGCATCAAGTTCACTACCTATCATTTCAAAAGCAGTAAAAATTGATGGTAAAAAATATTATGATGGTGGTGTTTCCGACTCTTTACCATATGAAAGAGCTATGGAACTTGGATATAAGAAAATCGTTGTAATCCAAACCAGACGACTTCATCAATACACATCATCCTCAAAAAGTATGGATTTGCTGTACAAAGCTAAGTTTGCTTTACATAAAGATTTTCTAAACATTATGCTAAGCAGACCTAAAACTTACAAAAAACAAGCTGACCAATTAGCAGAACTTGAAAAAGAAAACAAAGTTTTTGTTATTCGTCCTACAATTCCGGAAATTTCTCGTACCGAAGATGATTATAATAAGAAAATCACTTACTACAATCACGGCTACAGTCAAATGAGAACCGGATTCAACGATTTGCAAGAATATTTGAATTCATAAAAGTATATAATATAGAAAAAGCCAACCATATTATCGGTTGGCTTTTATCTTATCCTAGAATTTCTTTCTTTTTCTTTTCAAACTCTTCTTCAGTTAACACACCTTTATCAACTAAGTCTTTCAACTTTTTAAGACTGTCAAGTTGTTTGTTGTATTCGTTAATATTTTTCTCTACATTCTTTTGTTGTAGTGCATCAATACCACTTTGAAGTGACTTTTTCGCAGACTCTTTTATAGTATCGGATTTACCTGATATTTTCTTAGTTCTGCTCTTTTTCTTTCCAATTCCACCAAAAATACTACCGATAACACCATTCTCAATAACACCTTTCACTGTATCCACTGTGCTAAATCCTAAAGTGTCATCCACAAGATTAATGCCATCCTTAACCTTAGCAGCACCTCTTTCTGCCATAGTGTGACCTGTGAGAAGTTCATTTGCAGTATGTACAAATTTATAGGCATCCATTCTTGAGTTGAAAGTTACTGATTTTTCCTGATGTTTAAAGTACATTTCAACTAAAGAACCTTGTTGCTTAATCTGTGGCTTTTCATTATAAAACTTCACATCTTCTTTAGGAATCACCTCAACAACTGCCTCATCACTATGCAATAATCTTTTATTTATATTTATAAACACAAAATTCAGATTTGTTAAAATGATTTTTAATTCATCAGAACAATCACACTTAAAAAGTGGAGATTCATTTTCTCCTAATTTATAATATTCCATAAACTGCACCCCATTATTATGTTAATCAATGATATAAGTTTATCACTTATTCAGCCAAAATCATTATGCTGGTAGGTTACAAATAGAAATTTTTTGACAATTTACAAAATAGCACAATAAATATTATAAAACCACTTGACATATGGTAAATTTAATGATAAAATAACCATTGTTCGAGAATATAGGGGTATAGCTCAGTTGGTAGAGCAGCGGTCTCCAAAACCGCGTGCCGAGGGTTCAAGTCCTTCTGCCCCTGCCAAGCAAAAACGGCTTAAACACTGCGTTTAAGCCGTTTTTTGATATAATTTTATGATGGGAGCACGGTCTGAGTTTCCTATTTTGGTGCTCATTTCAGGCATCAAAATGTTCAACCAGCGCTAATAATTCCAACGTTTCCGTCTGCTACATCATCAAAATAGCATCAATTTTTCTGTATCTATTCAGATAAAAGATTGTATCACAAATTTTAATATACATTTTGAGGAGATAATAAAACTTGACAACAGAAGAAATATTTTGTGACTTTGATTTAAACGACTACGAAAAAACTATATATAGTTTAGCTATCTCTTTTGGCGTTAGAGGTTCATATATTATAAAAGACGAAGATATTTCTAATATTGCAACACTTTTATCTGTTGACTATAACTTGCTTTGTAAAGCCTTATCTTTCTACAATAAAGATTATATTCCATTGCAGATTAAATTTGGAACAGATGTTTACATCATAGAAAACTTCCATGGTGCTGATTTATTTCATGCATTAATAATAGTATATTTTATCTACCGAAATTTAGAAGAGATTACAGATGGCACTTCGTATGAGGCAATACTAGATAACTATAAAATATTTCAATGTTGTATTGGTGAATTTGAATTTTTAAATGCACTTACTTCGACTGTTGAATGCATGTATAAAAAATATTATTCCGTTGATTTCGCAGTTTTTAACAATAGTAATTACCAACCAAAAAATGAATTAAATCTATTACGTAGTTTTATAACAACTGGTCATAGAGATATTTTCGATAGAAAATATTTGCCTTTCTTATATCGCATAATTAGTTATGAACTTATCACAAGAGTAAATTCAATATATCTTATTACCATAACTCAAATAATTAAACATTCTGATTTCATGAGTAATGACATAAAAGAAATGTCAAACGAAATGTATGATTATCTATTATATATGGTTCAGAATGCAAGAATCATATCAGTTCAAACAAACTTCCTTCCTCCACTTCGTTCTGAACATTCTGAAATTCGTGACAAATACGATAACACAACAAGGCTACAAATAATATATGGATATGAAAATTATGACTCATATGTTTTGCGACTTGATTTAGCGCACAAAGGACAGGAACTTATTCACTATAATAACAAATCTCCTGGTGGAATCAAATGTTGTTTATTTACACACAATGAATATAATTCTATCATCAAGGAATCTCCTGTAGCTAAGGTGTTTTTTGTAAAATATGGTAGTCGCTACGCATTAAAAGAATTAAATAACCTAGATATTTCTAAGGAATTGCTAAAAGTTTATGAGGAAATAAGAAATAAAAAAGAACACACTTCAGCATTTAATAACACTTATGATGAAAATGACATTGTAAAATTTATAAACATAATATCTTTAATGTTACCTTCCAATTGCCTAGTACATATAGATTTTGAGGAAAAGCATGCCCGTTCTTGCTTTAATTACAATAAAATAATGTATTATGCAATACTTTTAGAAATTGCTTTTTTGTCTCACGAAAAAAATGATTTTCAAAAAATTCTTAAATTAATCTCAACTACTGCATCAAGATATGGCCTGATACTTGAAGATTCAACGGATGAATTTTCAAATATCGAAGGGGTTTGTTTGATTATAGATGAAGCAAAAAGCAAAATAAATTCGTATAAGCCTTCTTGAATTCAAAACAATTTAAAGTTGATAATTATCTTTTTTGTATTAGTATTTTCTCATATCTCAAACCCATCCGTAATCCCATTCAGTTTAGTTAATTCTCTTTTCACATAATAAAGCTCCGTGATTTCAGAAGTTGTATATCCGAGCAGGTCTGCAACCTGTCGTGGAGTTAAAGATTCGATTGATCCGTCAAGTTGCTTTATACCATTTACCAGATTCGTGGCAAAAGTGTGGCGGAGCGAGTGCAAGCCTTTTGTTTCTGTATCTTTTGAGAAAGCACCGAATGCTTCATTTTTGAATATTTTAATCTCTTCCGGCGTGAACACCGTTATGGTTTCTCTCGTCGGAAGATTTTCTTTGTTTCTAGCGACTCAATTATTGAGTCATATAGTATCGTTATTTTACCAACACTACACAACTTCATTTATTTTGGCAAGATAGTTATTCTTTAGTTTGATATTATTTGTTATGTATGCTAATATAAATATAAATTTATTTCATTTACAAACAGGAGGTTATTAATGCTTTTATATGATAAGAAAATTTTTTTACTGGATGATGAAAACGAAATTATCAAAATGATTGAATCGGCTCTAAGAAAAGATGGATTTAGTAAAATTTTTTCTGCTAATACTATCAAGGACTCTGGAAAAATTGTAAAAAAAGTAAATCCTGACATTATGATTTTAGATGTTATGTTACCAGATGGAGATGGTTTTGAATTTATGAAAGAAATTCATAAAACTGTTGACATTCCTGTAATTTTTCTTACTGCTAAGGATGAGGATTATGATAAAATTATAGGTTTGGGTTTGGGTGCCGATGATTATGTTACAAAACCATTTTTAATGAAAGAACTGATATTAAGAATAAAAGCAATTTTAAAGAGAACTTATAGCGATACATTCAAAGACTGCAATGATATAAAATTTAAATTAGGCAGTAAAACAATAGATATGGCACAGAATTTAGTTATTTCTAATAGAGGTACACACTCTTTTACAGCTAAAGAAAGATTAATTTTAGAAAAGCTGTATCTTAACAAAAACAAGGTTGTTACAGGTGACGCTTTATGTAATTATGTATGGAATGACAACTTGTACGGTTATGAGCAGACGTTAATGACGCATATAGGCCGTATTAGAAAAAAGATAGAAGAAAATCCTTCAGAACCAAAACATCTTTTAACTGTAAAAGGAATCGGATATAAACTGAAGATTGAGCAAGGTGATAGTTTTGAAAAAAATACTTAAACGATATGTAATAATGACAGCTATTATATTATTGATATTATTTATTATAAATGCTGTTGTTTTTTATTGTTGGCAATTAAGTCGTGATGAGGAATCTCCATCTAAAATTAGTTATTTACAAGATAGTATTACTGAAGTTAACGGCGTTATTAAAATAAAGGATGACGCATTGGATTATGTAAATAAAAATTATCAATGGATGATGATAATTAATAACGACGGAAATGTAGTATATGAAAACAAATTACCACAAGAATTAAATTATAAATATACCATAGGAGAAGTTTCAGATTTTTCAAAATGGTATTTAAACAATTATCCCGTAAGTACAATAAATTCGCCTTACGGTTTAATTGTTTTAGGGGATAAAAAAGACAGTATATGGAAAAATAACTTTTCAATAAAGAAAAATACTATAATTCCAACAATAATTATTCTGATAATGACTAATCTGATTATAGGTGCTGTTTTGTCATTGATATTTTCCCTTCTGTTTTTTAAAGATTTAAGAATAATAACAAAAAGTATTCTTAATCTTTCCCAAGACGAACCTCAAAATATGGAAGAAAAGGGATATTTACAAGATGTTTATCACTCAATAAATACTGTTTCCGATAAATTGATAAGACAAATGGATGAGATTAATACCGGTAAAGAAATGAAATCAAAATGGCTACAGGGTGTATCCCATGATATTAGAACACCTCTTGCTATTATTTCCGGAAATTCACAAGCTTTATTGGATAATTGCAACGACAAAGAAGAAAGGAACAAATTAGAATTAATCAGCTCTCAATGCTTTAAAATCAAAGATTTATTATCGGATTTAAATTTAATCAACTCATTGGAAAACAATATCACAATAAATAAATCCGATGTTGTAGATGTAGATAAAACCATAAGAAATTGCATCGCAGACATAATGAATACATATGATTTAGAAAAATATAACATATCTTTTTCCAGCAATTTGAAAAGTAATACTAACAGAATTGAAGGTGACGAAAAATTATTATGCAGAGCTTTTAATAATATTATCGCTAACAGTATTAAACATAATCAAAATGGCTGTGACATCAAAATATCCAGCGAATTAGCAGATGATAAAATAAAAATAACTTTTTCTGACAACGGAGTAGGTACAGATGTTCGGAAAATTGCAAAATTGCAAAATATTAAAAGTGACCAAAACAACAGTGAACACGGCTGGGGATTAATAGTGGTAAAAGAAATCATAGCATTGCATAGTGGAAAAATAACTTTTGAAGATAATCCCCCCGGTCTGACCATATCTATATATCTACCTAAAAAAAGTTAGGTTACTGTTAGATATATGTTTCTTTATCGTTTTCTTGCCATGCTAATATTGTCCTTTGAAAGGCAAAAACAACATTTACGAATTGAAAGGAAGAAATATAATGAAAAAGATAAAGAAAATTACGGTACTTGCATTTGCAGTGGTGATCGCATGTGCTTCATGCATAGTTGCAGGAGCAAAGAATGTAGCAAATGGAGAATTAATTTTTACTGGTGGCCAAACTTCCAGTGTAGTGTATTCAGATATTAGAGATGCAAAGCCAAATAACAGTAAAAAATATAAGGTTATAGCTAAAGTAAAAGTAGGTGGAAACACTTATAATAGCGGATGGAAAAATGACCGTGCATATAAAGAAGCAAAGAGACATTGGTATACTAATGAATCATCTTATTATGATTATTATTTAAGATAAATGTTACATAATTTGTTTTTGCCTTTCACTAGTTATTTAAAATATATATCTCGTGAAAGGTACTATAAAAATGAAAAAATTCCTGCAAATATTTTTAATATGTCAAATGTTAGTTTGTTCCTTTATATATACGCAGTCAATTTATGACATATACACTTTAAATAATCTCGGAGCCGATAATCTTAACACTTACTATCTTGAAAATCCAAGTGGTGAAAACTTAGGCAATGTATATGATTCCTTAACGGACAGAAATGCAGTAGTAGAACTGATAAAAGAGCCTGTAACTAACGAAGATATAATGCTGTATGAAATATATGATACACCGAATGCTTACGTTAATAAAAAAATGGCCATAACAGATGAAAAACAATTTTCCTACTATACTTTATCAAAAAACGATTTTGTCGATAGCACGGGCAAATTTAAAACCAATTTAAAAAATAATGAGATTAAAGACATTGCCAATAAATTAAACATTTCTATAAATCAAACTAAAAATGATAATATCAGCTACAGTCAAGTTATAAATAATAATAAATTAAATTTGATTGTATTGCTTCTGCTTTCTCAATTTGTATTGTTTATTTATACTTTGCTGAGAATAAAAGTAAATGCCGTAAAAAAACTGCTGGGTTTTTCCAACAGAAAAATAATACTTGATTCCTACTCAGAGTTTATAAAATTTGAACTATTTTCCATAATTATCACAATGGCAGTCCATACGGGTTACTGTGCAATAAAAGGTGTACTGAATACAAATTATATTTTGGGACTGATTGCAGTTGAATTGGTCGTATCAGTTATAAATTTACTTTTGCTTCTCTTTACTGTAGTAAGCGTTAAATCTATTGATATAAGCTCAATCATTAAAAACAAACTATTCAGCAATTCTTTGAGCACATTTGTAATGGTAGCAAAAGTATGCTTTGTTGTAGCTATTTCTTTATCAATATCTATATTTGCAAATCAATACAACAAATACAATAAAACGGTAGAAAATATTAACGAATACAAGAGCCTGGCTAAGTATTATACATCAAACGGCTATAACAGCGATGAATACGATAAAATATTCTGCCATCAAGATTCTATAGAACAGGTTTCATCAGATATGAAAAAAATGTATAAGAACTATTCTGATAAACTATTGTTAGTTGATGTGAATGCAACAAATTGTATGAGCGAAAATTATTATGAAGTTTATGGTACGACATTTGATGACCTGTTGAACTCGTATTCCGATAACTATGCTGTTCTAAACAAACGATATCTAACTAGCTTTGTCGAGCTTTATGATGAATTCGGAAATAAACTTGATTACGATTCATTATCAAAAGGAACCATAATAGTACCGGAATGTTACAAAAACAATGGTAAAGTAAATGATTTTTGTGAAGAAACGTATAATGATATGGTTAATTATGATTCGTTTTATACCGATACTAGCATATCCGATAAACAACTAAATACTAATATCATATATATTAAAGATAATCAAAGTTTGAATGTTCTTTCGAAATATCAGTTAAATGATAATGAATCAATTAAAAATACTATAATTTTCTTAGATTCCGGGGAATTTGCAGGAACTTGGTATTTAGATTCTATTTCAAACGGAAATATATCCATATCTTTAAACGACCGTGAAGAATTTTCCTCCATTTTAGAGAAATACAATCTTGACAGTTTACTAAATGCTGGTACACTTCTGACACCTCTTACAGAAGAAATCAGATATTATGAATTTACAACCTATCAAACTCTTGTATTTGCAGTCTTATTTTCAGTTACATTATTATTTATTGTATATTTATCTAATTATCTTGAAATTATGACTAACCGAAAAGGACTTGCAATAAAAAGATTAATGGGATTTTCAAGTATAAAGTCATTGTTATCTCAATTCGTCTCAGATTTTGCCATTATACTTATCGTAATTATAATGTATGCACTCAACATTAATGCCGTTGCGGCTTTGTTATGTATTTTATTAGATGTATTTTTCTTAAATACACTTTACCGTAAGATTATTGTAAAAGATGTTTCAGGGAATTTAAAAGGAGAATAATCGTTATGCAAACAGCTAAAGCAATAGAGTTAGTAAATGTAAATAAAAAATTTGATAATAATACAGTTATTAACAATATCTCATTTGACATTAATCAAGGTGAAATGGTTTCTATAGTAGGAACTAGTGGCAAAGGTAAAACCACTTTATTAAATATGATGGGGCTAATATCAAAAACATCTTCCGGTTCAATTAAAATTCTTGGAAAAGAAATTTGTGGCATTAATTCAAAGAAAGCAATGTTGCTGAGAAGAAAAGTTATTGGATATTTATTTCAGAATTATGGATTAGTTGATGATGAATCTGTCGCTTGGAATTTAAAACTAGCACTGTCATATAAAAAACTATCGAAAAAAGAAAAAGATAAAAAAATAAATGATATATTAGAAAAATTTAATATGTCCGCCTTAAAAAGCAAAAAAATTTATCAGTTAAGTGGTGGCGAACAACAAAGAGTTGCAATTATGAGATTGATTTTACAGGATTGTGATATTATTTTAGCCGATGAACCTACGGGTTCTTTAGATTCACAAAACAGAGATAAAGTCATTTCATATTTAAGAGAACTTAATAACTTAGGCAAAACTGTAGTTATTGTAACTCATGATATGGTTGTAGCTAATGAATGCGACAGAATAATAAGCATATGACAATAAGCAGTAAACTTATAGAAATTTAACACGCCAAACTAACAAATACCCAATAAAAAAATATAACCATCAAAAAACATATGGCTGAAACTAAAAGCATTATTAATTAATCATTTTTAACTATATAAACAAAATGAAAGGAATGGTATTGTTTTGAAACACTACTTTAGAAATCTATCCTATTCCGCTCAGATTGTAATTCTTATTACAGTTTGTGCTATATTTTCTTTTTATCTTGGTCTTCAAGATTCTAAGAGCCAAGTTATTATAACAGGTGTAATTTTACCCATTTTTATAGCTGCTTTTTCTGTTTTGCTAAATAAAATCGTTGAATCAAATAAAATGTATGTCAATTTAAGATTATATAATTACAACCAATTTAAAAAATCAGTAAATATAGGAAAAGACCACCTTTACAAAATATTCACAAACAATGAACAAAAGAAAAACGATTGTATTTTTCTTGAAATTGAAAATACCGGTACTACTCTTATTTCAGCTATTGAAATTATAATAAATAGAGGTGATCCCAAAAAAGATAAATATTATTTTTTTAAATCATCTTTAACCCCAGGTCATAAAGAATACATAGAAATAGACTATAAAGAGAGTTCTATAAATGATATTTTATTAATTACATATCTAAATAATACAGATAAACTACATTATTTTAACTCTATCACACATATTGACAACTTTACATATTTCAAAGACCATAGCAATAAAAAACGAGAATATAATCACAGAAAAATTCCCTCTGACAACAAAATAAATTTATATGAAACATATACCAAACTATAACACAAAATACTTTGTTCTAATATATTTATATTTCACCCACCTCTGTTATGCCACATAACTACATAATATCTTCTGACGACTATACAAGATTTAGTGATATATGTCTGAAAAGTATGTGCGACAATTTGGTTATGTTTAATGTAGGTAAAGAAGTTCGAAAAAAACTTGGTCTGGGTAGTGAACAACGGGGAGAAAACTTGCTAACAAATTTAGGACTTATTCAACAGAACACACTTGTTTTGAAGATAATGCGATGTTGTAGCAGCTGTTCAATGTTTTCAGTATTTCAATGCAACTAAATCAACAGACATATTATTATAAAATAAAATTAACAGACTACAATGATTCAAAGTCTCAAATAGAAAAAACCACAATCAAATTGTCTATGAACTTAAACTAGATAATCAATTAAAGTTTTGATGAGGATTATTTAAAATCGCTCTATTTAAATTTTGAACACAGTTTATGAAATGAACAATTTTCATAGAACATTCTAATCATTAACATAATTAAATCAAGCATATTTGAACAATTAATTAAATCTTAATTAAGAGTAATATGAAATACTTTTGGGGAGTAAAAATGTACATAGCTATACCTATTCCTAATTTAGTGTTATATGAATCAATAACATTAAATAATATAAATTTAGTTTCTATATCAAATATTATTGACAGCAATTCGAACTGTAGTAACTTAATAAATGTGATACATAAAAACGAAGAGATTTTTGACGAAAGTATAGATAGTTATGCCATATACTATACAGACGAAAATCTTGATTTTTCTGATAAAAATTCATTGGTTGAACATTTAATAAAAACAGTGGATTATGCACTAGACTGCCTTAGAATATCTTTGAATTCATATATGCATCATGAACAGTTTGTAGGAATTCCTGGACTGTACAATGGATATAAGATAGTAATTCTCATTGATGATAGTTTTAATTTCAATCAACTTATTATAGGGGACAAAGTATTCAATCTATTGGTAGAAGGAATTGGGTGCGATGCAAGTGATTATACCTGCGATCATAGTATAAATAACTTACTATTATCAAAAAGAAATGATGAAGTTTATAATAAGTACAGAGAGATATTACATCGTTGCTGCAATAATATGCAAATATATGACACGGACAACAGCTTTTCTTATTTGTTTTCAATGGCTGAATCACTAATTCCAAGTGAGATTAATAGTTTTCATAAAAAAAAGAGACAAATTCTATCTTTTATTTCAAAAGATCAAAATGAATTTGACATACTTTCTCAACAATTTTATTTTTATAGCAAAGTGGTTAGGACGGAAGTATTCCACAATGGAAAAACACTCTTAGAAATTCTTGATTGGAAAAAAGTATTGGAAATGCTAGAAGATTTGCACTTGCTAATAGTTAGATTCTGCCTAAAAGCAATCAAATCTGAAATCAAGTCATTCGACAGGTTACAGAAAGAAATATTATTTAGAGAAAAATCCTTTGTGTACAATACTCCAGTAGAGGAAAAATTATCAATCAATGTATCATTTGTTCCCGATCATACATGCGACTACTACTGTGAAATACCGAACTTATATATAAATAAAATAATCAAAATTGGTGATGTTTTATTAATACCTAAAGATATACAAAAACACATTCACAAGATCAAAGAAACTTACTGTTATGGAGTTGAAATTTGTAATAATATTTGTAATGATAATATTGAAATAGTAGAAAGTTCAATGCCTGTCCGCAACGATTTCCCACATCATGATATGTTTTTTTCTATTAATAACAGTTTGAACCCAATAACCGTATGGGATGTAGATATTATCTATACTACAATATTATATAACAATATTAATGAGACTACTGCAGTTTTAGAGAAACAGCCCTATTGGAAAACAGAGTTAAAAACATTTAGCTTTGATTATACTGCAAGATTTGTTGATTATATTTGTAATAAAATACAAAAAATATTTGATTATTATGTTTTGTGTGAGCCTTTTGATTTCATTGCAGACCATTTGCCTCCTTTAGTTGGTATTAATAAATGTGGGATAAGAGGTGCAAATATAATACCCAATAATAGCAATCAGTATATATCTCTTCCTGGTCGTGTGTTTGGTGAATATTATGCTCCTAATGAAAACTACTCATTGAATTTGTCTAAGCAATCTAATACACTTTATAAATGTTTATTTCAAAAGAGAGATGATGAGGTATTTAACATTAATAAAAATGCATTACACCGTCTTGCACAAAGCTACTATTTTTATGATTTAACACATTTAACAATAGAGGTATTTAATATTTTAGATATGCTTTATCCTATTAGCTTAAAAAGTAAAAGAATTATTAATCATATAGCAACATTTATTAGCAAATCACAAGAGGAAAAGCTACAAATATCAAATGAACTTAAAGAATTAAAAAGAACAATCAGAGATCCAATTGTACATAACGGAAAAAGTATAATTGAATTAGGAATCAATAAGCAAGAAATTATTTATGTAATAAGAAAAATATCGCAAGTTATTATATCTTATTGTGAAAATGTTTTTCAACTTGGTGTCACCAATTTTGAACAATTAATTACTGAGAAAGAAAGAATTTTAAAGACGCAAATGCAACAGTAAGCAAAGTGTCTTGTAACAGAACGAGGTGTGCTTTCTTCACTCGTCGCTGTGCTGACTCAGAATGCACACATCGTCGGCACCTTTTCTAATACTGCGTATATTATGCCAAACTGTTTTTCAAACAACTCTTCATGTGTGTGATATTTCAAAATTTCCCTGGCCGATTGTTTGTCTTGTCAGAAAAAACAATTATGCGTGTTTCGTATGGAAAGAGTTTACAACTCAAACCCATCCGTTACCCCTTTCAGTTTTGTCAAATCTCTTTTCACATAATACAATTCTGTGATTTCGGAAGTTGTATGTCCGAGCAAATCGGCAACCTGTCTTGGAGTTAAGGATTTTATTGAACCGTCAGGTTGCTTTATGCCGTTTACAAGGTTTGTTGCGAAAGTATGACGGAGCGAGTGCAAGCCTTTGGTTTCTATGCCGGCGGCTTTGAGAATTCTGTAATAGCGTTTTCTGAAATTTACAGGTCTGGTAAAGTTGCCGTTTTCATCGGGTATCAGTGGTGAGTTCTCTCCGAAGTAGAACCCTTTTCTCAGGTCAAGTATCATTTCTATTGCCGTATCGTTCAGCGGAACATCTCTCTTGCTTGTGGCACTTTTGAGCTTGCCGACTTTTACTTCTCGTCCTTTTTCTGCTGTGACTCCGTCACGCTTTGATATTTCCTTAACTCCTCTGTTCAGGTGCATAACCCTGTTTTCAAGGTCGATGTCGCTGTTGATAAGTCCCAGCACCTCGCCTGTTCTCAATCCTGTGTTCAGCATTAGGATATATGCGGCGGCTTGCTGATATTTTCTTTTACCATTTGAGAATGTACTGAACGCTTCATCTTTGAATATTTTAATCTCTTCCGGCGTGAACACCGTTATGGTTTCGCTCGTCGGAAGATTTTCTTTATCCTGAGCCGCCAGAAAGTTGCTCTTCTTAATCATTGGAGCACTTATCATAGGATTTCTGTCAATGTATTCTTGTTGAGTGAGATAGCGAAAATACTCATTCAGCACATTATGTACCTTCTTAACCGTGGTATAAGCATAACCCTCGTTCATCTTGTCATTGAGCAATTTTTTAATGTCCGCCGACTTGATATCTCCGACTACCTTATCTCCAATGTACGGATAGATTTGATTTTTCGCCGTACATTCGTATCTGTCATATGTAGTGCGTTCAACAGACGGGAACTTAAATACCTCAAGCCAGTTCTGCATACTGTCTTTCAGTCTTTTCTTTGTTTCTTGCGACTCAATTATTGAGTCGTTGAACACCGCAATATATTCCGTCATCTTCTTGTTGACTTCGGCCTTTGTCGTACCTGAAAAGCTCTTTCTCTTCCGTTCTCCGCTTTCATCCATATACCATACGACACCGCCCCAACGATTGTCCGTCCTTTTGAAAGCGTTACCGTTAGTAAGTAATTTTCTTGTTGACATAACATCAAACCTCCTTTTCAAGTACAACAACATACCATAAATTCATCTCAATATCCAGACCAAATTTGAAACTCTCAAAAATCGCCCGTGTCGGGTTTAATTTAAAATTTCGATTACTTTCCTGCTGATTGCAACAAAATCGCAACACGGGCAATACACGGCTCAACAGAGGGATTACATTGACATTGTAAATCCCTGCCCTTCATCATTTTCGATTTCATTCTGATTAACCGTTCTGTCGGTTTTAAGTCCGTGAGCAACCTTTTTCTCTTCAAGTTTAGATTTTAGTTTGCTGTCAACCTGACCGAATAATTTTGCTCGTTTACGCTTGCAACTGTTTGCAATCA
>ERZ773225.886-NODE-886-length-39959-cov-7.620414_pt1 | contig 39959 bp, 33 predicted proteins | sample MGYA00580993_ERZ773225 | MGnify/ENA primary metagenome ERZ773225 (study PRJEB29015, sample SAMEA2737748) | human gut metagenome | biome: human gut; feature: human-associated habitat; material: faeces | place: China | collected 2012 ...
AATTTTTTAAATTCTGCTTACTTTATCGGTGACATATTTTCTTCTTGCACTACTATCTACCTTGCTTTATAAGCACAAATACGAAAGGATAAAGGCATCTACGCTCTCCCTAAAAACAGTCCACAGGACTGTTTTCTTAACGGTCGCCTTCAACTCCTGTCACTCATTTGCCGGGTATAAAAAAACAAGGATTCCTAATGGAATCCTTGTTTTTTATGGTCGAGGTGACAGGAGTTGAACCTGCGGCATCTTGGTCCCAAACCAAGCACTCTACCAAACTGAGTTACACCTCGAAGTGCCTTATCTCTAACGCTCGTTTATTATATCCTATATAAACTTAAATGTCAACACTTTTTTTAAAATTTTTTAAAATTATTTTTTCTTTGTGTTAAGTGGGCTAAAAGTCTTTCTAACCTCTAGCCCATTTCTGTTTTATTTATTCAAAGGTCTTACGAATGTTTTAAAAATATTCTTTGCATCTTTAGAGTCAATTCCATTTTCCAAAGCATACTGCAAGGTTTCTCTATCCTTTTCCCAATCATCAGGGTTGTTGCTTATGAAAAATAATCTTAACTGTAAATTGCCATCATCAAGAACAGAATATCTATATAGATAAGTAAAGATATTTTGTTCTTCTTCCATTTTTAGAAATGGTGCAATATTTATTTCTTCCGGTACTTCATTACTGTCTGCCTCTTGTAACTTTAGGGCAAATTCTTCATCCAGATACTTTTCACAAACATCTTTTTCATAACCTAAAATTTCAAGTCTGCGACCTGCCTCTACTCTTTGTAAATTATTTAAATTATTATCCATAGTTACCTCTCACAAAAAACTAAATATCTGTCAAATCCACCACTACCGTTGGATATACAAGTCATAAGGATAATCATATCCTTATCATCATGAATAAATATATCATCAGCATGGTTAGGTTTAATTACCTTTGTACCTGTTACCTTATATGTAATCTTTGACCAATAGGTTCTTACCTTTACTTTGTCACCAATATTAAGTTGTCTAATATTGTCAAAGAAAATTCTTCCTACATAACCTGTATGACCGGCAAGAACTGCATTTGTATCTTTACCACCTATAGGCAATGAAGTGTATGTTAAATGTGCTGCACCATAATTTAAGTGGTCTCTGGCAGTACCTAAATATATAGGCAGTTTCATATCAATTGTAGGTGCTTCTAAGTAACCATACACACCGTCAAATATTCCATATTTACTTAACTTTAGGCTAGGCTCTACATATGAAAGAGAACTTGTCAGTTTTTTTCTTTGATGTTCTTTAAGCATATTGTTATACTTAATGCTATCTTCCTTAAGTCTTTTAATATCAACATCATACACAACTTGTGTACCATCAGATAGGCAACCGTTATTGTCAACTTCACCATTCTTCTTGGCATCAGCATATGAGCCTTTTTTTGGATGATTCGCTCTGGTTTCAAAGTCATCTGAAATACCCTTAGCTACATACTTACCATAAGTATTTGATACAGGTGGAAACAGAACAAGCCCTATACCGGTAACGAGAAAGAGTGTTGCAATAATTGTTAGAACTCGACGAACCTTTTTACTTTTCATCAGACTCTACCTTCTTTTCAGAATTATCATCAATATGCTTTAAAGAAGATTTTTTCTTATTCTTTCTAACTGCAATTAAAACAATAATCACAACTAAAATAACAAATCCACCAATAACTGCACCGGCAACCCAATAAGGGATTTTGTAACCTAAGAAGTAGAAGCACTTTTCAAACGGTGCTTGTTTTACTAACTTATTCTTTGCCACTTCTTCCGGTACATACTTTGTACGAACACCTCTTACAAGAAGTCTGTGGGTGTTAATACCGTAAGGTGTACAAGTTAAAAGTGTTACATGGTCCTCATTAGGAATAATTCTAAGGTCATTTGTATCTTCCGGAAGAACAACTTTAATTTGGTCAACCTTATAGGCTAAAGTTTTATCAAGTACCTTTATGTAGAAAATGTCCCCCTTAACAAGGTCAGTTAAGTTATCAAAGAAAGTTTGGTCAGGAAAGCCTGTGTGGGCAGAAATAACTGCATGGGTACTTTTACCACCGATAGGCATTGAAGTATTCTGCAAGTGACCGGCACCTTTTTCCAGCACCTTTTTACTGGAACCATGATAAATAGGTAAATTAACATCAATTCTAGGTACAACAACATAACCAATAAGACCTTTACCATCAACATTAAGCACATCATTATAGTGAGCACCAATGGCTTTATATGCTTCTTCATCAAATGGGTCGGTAATAATTGAGGTTTGTGTTAAGCTATGATTATACTTTTTAGCAGATTTAAATAATTTAGTATTATCCTTTTTATCAAGTTTCTTAACAGTTTCGGTATAGTCATTCATACCGTCTTTAAACTTAGAATTGTTAATCATAGAACTAACAAGAGGATAACTCATTATTCCAAGACCAATTATAAATATCAAAATTATTGCGATTATCGGAAGTTTCTTTTTCATAAACATTGTCCTTATTTCTTAATAATACAATTATAAAATATACATAAAATAATTGCAACACAAAAAATATTGGGATGTAGTTGCCCACATCCCAATTAGAAAAATTACATATATCAAATAAAGTTTTAACGATTATTTGTTTATATTAAAATTACTTAGAAGTTTTCTTTTTCTTTAGAACTACAAACATTACACCTGCAAGAACAATTAGAGAAGCACCACAAATTGTGAATAGAGTTGTACCCATACCACCTGTCTTAGGAACTGTAATCTTTACATTCTTAACTGTCTTTGTAACGAAAGCGAAAGTATTGTCACCTGCATTTGTTAGACCTGTTAGTTCATACTGAGCATCGTTTGCACCGACACTTGTCTTCTGAGTAATTGTAGGGTCTACTTTGATTTCTGTCCAAGCAGCATCACCTGTTGGTAGAACATAACCTTCCGGAGCTGCAGTTTCCTTAACATAGTATGTACCGGCTGCTAGCTGAATTTCCTTACCACTATTTGTGAACTGTACTAGACCGTTATCATCTGATGTAGCAGTAGCAATCTTAGTAGTCTTATCTTTCTTGAATAGGTCGAACGTTGCACCTGCAAGTTTCTGACCGCCGTTATCTTCCTTTACAACCTGTAGATTGAAAGCAAATACCTGTACTGTTGGACCAGGTTCAACGATTTCTGTATCGTCATTAGCATAGTCTAGAGAAACCTTGTTGTCATTTGAAGTCTTACCTACTGTTGCATTTTCATTAACTGTAGCATTAAATACAACTACCATCTTCTTGTCAGCATCATAAATGTTCTTTACATAACCATCTGTATCAGCCTTGAAGTTAACTGCAAATGTATATTTTGTACCCTTAGCTGTGAAAGGTGCATCTACTGTATAATCAGCAGCATCAACTAGGTCAGCAGCACTTAGTGAAGAAGCATCAGTTGTGTAATAAACCTTAACAGAATCCTTGTTAAATGTTAGACCTGCATCCATCTTATCAGCGATAGCATATTTCTTTAGCTTTGTTGTTTCAGAACCGGGAACATTTGCTTCTAGCTTAAATTCAACTGTGCTACCTAGACCGGCTGTAGCATACTTAGCATTTACAGGAGTATTATCAACATTAGTGATTGTCTTGTCAAGAACGATGTCCTTTGTGCTAACCTTAGAAGCTAGGTCAATTGTACCAGCTTCAACCCACTTCTTTGTAGCATCATCATACTTAGGAAGAACTACGATTGAGTCATTAGCCTTTGTAGCAGTAGCCTTAGCAACCGGGTGAATGTAGTAGATACCGGCTGTTAGGTCTGTGTATGTAACAGAAGCTGTTGTAGCGTCCCAAGTCTTAACAGCAGAACCTAGGCTTGCTAGGTTACTCTTACAAGCAGTAATTAGAGTTGATGTGTTAGCATCTGTACCTTCAGCTTCAACTGCTGTTTTAACATCAGTAGGTAGGCCTGTTACTGTTGTAACTTCACCTGTTGTTGTTTTAATACCAGCAAGCTTGTAAATGTCAAACTTAAACTTGCCTACAACTGTTGTGTCACTTAGTTTGAAAGTAACTTTTGTTGAAGCATCTCTTGCTGCACTGGCACTAAATGGAATCATAAGTGCTAGAGTTGCAACTACAAGAAGAGCTGCAAAAATTTTCTTAATTGATTTTGTCATTTTTCATCTTCTCCTTTTTTAATTAAAATATATATGTAATTTATTTCCTACCATGTTTATTGGTTGGAGCTTTTGCTCCAAGTCTTCTCTTTCTTAGCATATAGCCACAAGAACAAATTGCACCTAAGCCAAGAACTAATGTACCATAAAGAATAAAGTTATGTTGCATTAGATAGTTAATACCGGCATAAGGAACTGTGATTAGTGTGTTTAGAGCTGCAAAAGAATGAGTATATACATTCTTTGTAGAGTCATAATGTCCACCATCAAATGAGAACCACTGTTCATTAGTTGAAAGTGTATAACCTTCAGCTGATGCAGTTTCTACAACATAGTACCACTGATATTCCTTAGTACCACCGTTACCGTTTTTACCTGATTTGAAAATATCAAGGTCAGTAAATGTTACTTCACCGTTACTATCAGTTGTTTTTGACTCAACCTTAGTACCAGTTCTTATACCATCATCATCAACCTTATATAGAGTAAATTCAGCACCTTCAAGTTTCTTAGCATCAGCAGGAACAGTACCGTCAGGGTTAACCTTGTCAGCCTTAAGTACAGTAGCCTGAGCCTTAGTTGATGTATTTTCAAAACTTGCAATAGCAGTTGTATTGTTAGCATCAATAATTTCTTTTACAGATTGTGAAGAAGCACCTCTATAATAAGTACCTGTTGCCTTTAGAACACCATTATCCTTAGCAACAACAACTTTAAAGATATATACTGAAGAATCAGTTTGATAATCGTGACCATCAACTAATGGTTCTTCTGTAATCTTATATAGATATGTACCTTCTGTGCTATAGTCAATAGAATTAAATGCTGCATTACCATCAACAACAGTTGAAATTGTATCTGTTACCGAAGAAGTATCTTCTGTTGTAACAACACCAACAGTTGTAGAAGCAAGACCTACTAATTTAAACTGGAATGTTGAACCATCATAAACCATTCCGTCAAGTGTCTTTGTAATACCGGCTGTAATACTTGCAGGAGTTACTGTGTTGATAACATCAACAGTAGCACCGGCATTACCAAGTATGCCTGTATTGGTATTCACTGTACCATAAGAAACCTTATATCCACTTGGTGTATGTTCTTCAACCTTATACTTAACACCTACAGGAATTCCTGTGAATGTATAAGGTGAACTCTGAGAAATCTTACCGGTTAAACCGTAATCTTGATATGCACCGTCACCGTTAATATCAAGCTTTAAAGTAACATCAAACTGTGTATCATCATCTGTAATTGTATTACCACTTTTATCAACAACCTTCTTGTTTACTTTAATATTAGCAACCTGAGGTGTGTTTACATAATCAAGTCTTAGATGAGTTGAAACCAAATCATCATCTGCTTTATTTTTATACTTAAAGTTAGAAACCTTTGTGTCCCCTGTTGTAATTAAGTCCGGTGAAGTGCCACTCACATCATACAAAGCCCAAGTTGTATCATAATATGGAGCGATTAAACTACTCTTAGTAGTATCAATTGTATAATCACCACTGGAAGGTGGGGTTAAAGTAAACTTAGTTACTTCACTAATTAAACCGGAGTTGTCAACAACACTAATATCACCGGTAGAGGTTGTTCTCCAAGCCTTAACGTTAATACAATTTGTATTTTCGGTAATTGCCGAGAATCTTACTCTGTTCCAAACACCCATATCATCTTTTCTACCGATAATAAAGCTTTTATTACTGCTACTATCTTTTTCAGATTCATAGTAGTAAATTGTTCTACCATCTGTTTCATAAGAGAACATTTGGTGGAATGTGTTACCGTTATCAAAGGAGATTGCAGGAACTGCACCATTATTGAAGAACCACGAACAACTCATATCCTTTGTATCAAGGTAAATCAAACTATCGGTATCCATATTAGAAATAATAGTTTTCTTTGGTGTACCTTCGGTAACAGTTAAATTATTATCAATAGTAAACTGACTGTTAAAGGAAGCACTGTCACCATCAGATAGTGTAGCTGTGTTGCCATTAGTCTTGGCGTTATTAATTGTGCCATTGTCAGAATACTTATATTTCTTATTACTTACATCTGCACAGTTTTCTTGAATAGCAAAGCCAAAGTCATCAGCATTCTTAACTGCTGTCTGTAGTTTAGGGTTAACATTAGATGTATTGACTGTCTTTGTAACATCAAGTGAATCAGTAATAGGTTCAAAGTTGAAACCAACCTTTAAGTTAGACTCAATCATACCTCTTTCCATATAGAAAACAGTTAGTGTATGGTGAGCGTTAACATTGTTGTTGTTAAATTTACTTGAACCGGTTCTTGCAGTACTGTCAGAGAATAGTTTTGGGAAGTCGGCAGCATATCCGTAAGTTGAACCATCAACATCGTAAGTACCACTCTTATATGTTAAGTCTTCTTTTTGGTATTTAGTAGAAATATTGTTGACATAAGTTTTTAGTGTTGAGAAGTTAATACAACCACTTGACTGTTTATGGTCACCACCCATATCAAGAACAAGTACACCGTCTAGATAAACCCAAAGGTCATCATCACCTGAGAAGTTAAAGACCGTGTCTTTGCCATTGGTTTTATCATTAGCACCAAGAGTAAAATCTAGGTCTAATCTCATACCAAAACCAAAGTCGTATGCATTGTTGCTATGGTCACTTCGTCTGTCAAATGGGAAGAAACCAATACCGTTTTGTGCACCTTTACCACCATAACCACTATTAGCATCATATATACCGTAGTTATTACCGGCACCATAGTTCATTGTTAAACCACCGGAACCGGCTTGGTCATAGTTATCAAAGTAACAGTTATCTGTACCATTTGTACTATCAAATTCATAATAATCTTGACCGTTTCTATTTGTCTTTCTCATAGGAAAGTCAGAATGAACAACTGTACCATAGCCCTTATCTACCAGCCAAGAACTATTAAAGTAAGGAACTGTAACACCATTAGAAACCAATTCTTTTGAATCATTTAGTGTAGTATCCATTAGACCCGGAACAGATGAATACATATCCGGAATACCTTCATAACCATCCATCTTGTTAGAGTCGTTAACAAGGTTTTTAAAACCAATATATTGGTTGTAATTGTCACCCTTATGATAGAAGTTACCAAAGTATAGTGGAAGTTTCCATGCAGAATTTTCTAGAGCATAATTTGAAATTGCTCTGTTAAACTTTGTGTAAGGTTCTCTGTTATCAGTAGTTCTAAAATTAGGATTCTGAATATTTCTCCAACCTCTATTACTCTGGAGTTCTTCATCTACATAATAATCATAGAATGTACTCTTAACATTAATTAGTTCTGTTGTACTTTCGGAATGGTTAATAACACCACTCTTAGCAGTATATACATTACCTGTACCATGGTCAGGAGTTTCAACATCAGAAATTGTAAATCTTAAGCAGTTGGAAGTTTCACCATACTCACAATATATATCAACCTTTACACTCTTTAAACCACCTGTTAGGTTAAGTGTAATATTGTTAGATGTTTCAGTAACAGGATCTTCCAAGCCTGTAACATCATATGTACCATTATTCTTAATTTCATAACCACCGGTTTTACCAAAATAATGATCAACTTTATTATAATTAGCATATAACTTTAGGGAATATGATTTACCACCATACATACCAAATGTCAATGTGTAGTGGTTGCTATCACTAGGGTCAGCTGTAAACTTATAATTAGCATCAGCCTTAGCCCACTCATTCATTTGACCTGTTAGGTAATAAGTTTTACCCTTTGGTAGATTTTTATTTGAGTCGCCGATAACTTTGCTTGTAACCTCTAGTCTACTGTCGGTAATACTGCCATCCTTATAACTTCTGTAAAAAGTCATATCTACTTCATTATTACCTGCAGGAACTTTAATTTTCATATTGTTGGTTGTATTCTGTCCATCGTCGCTTAAACCAAATACAGTACCACCTTTATCTAATGTTACATTGGGCTTTGAATACCAACTACCATTTGAATACAATTTAAATTCATAAGTCTTGCCGGAAGTACCACCATCTAAGTAAAAGGTACCTGTATACTTATTACCATCGTCACTAATAAATTTGTATTCAGAGTCAGCTTCGGTCCAGTTGTTCATCTCACCGATTAGGTAAAACTTACCTTCCGGTGGAACTGTTCCGGTAGATTGCACATCTTTATTTACAGCAACGGCAGAAATACAAGAAATAATTATCATTACTATTAATGTAATTGCTGTTAAAGACCTGGCAGCTACTTTTGATGTTTTGTTAATCAAAGTTTTTTCTCCTTTCTTCTTTTAAGTGTATTAAAATACACTTATATTTCCATAATTTGTCTGTCTTTAATACAATAATTATTATAACACAATATTATATTTTTAAAATAGTTATAGTAAACAAGAATTTTAGTGCCTCTAGAGAAATATTTTATGCAATATCTCTCTACACTAAAAATTTTTACTTATATATCATATACTTATTATACAAAATAGACAATAAATTTACAATATACTTTAATTTTATTCATCATTTCGTAATATTGTTATGCATCCAGTATGAAACTTTGTATAAATGCACAAATTGCAGGCATAGTTTTTGTGCATAAAAAACAAAGTGCCAACAATTGTTGACACTTTGAATGTTCATAGTTTATTTACTTATGCCCAGTTACCTGTGAACAGATTGCCTGAACCCCAACCGGTAGCAACATACTTTGTGCTTGAACCGATTGTTAAATCATCTGACTGATTCCAACGATTGTCCCAAGTATTTTCTGTTGTTTCGCCGTTCATACGAACAAAGATAACTGTATCCATACCATCAGGTACTTTTACTGAGTTACTGTTGTCTAGGTCAACCCATACATAATTTGATGTATTTGATGAGTTAAAGAAGTAAGCAGCCCATCTTTCATCACCGGCTGAAACTGCTGATGGGTCAAGTGTTAACACCTTATCACCGGTAGAAACAGTAGATGATGGAGTAGTAGCAGTTGTAGGAACTGTTACTGTTGTAGCTGATGTTGTTGTAATTGTATTTGTAGGAATTGTGTATGTAGGTTTCTCATCAGAGAAGCTTTTACCTGATGGGAAACTTGATACTGCACCGGTAACATACTTCTGTATCATTGTTACATCCTTAACATCAACATGATTATCATTATTAACATCTGATGACTTAAGTTCTGTAGCACTTAGGTCAGTTATATTAGCAACAAACTTTTGTAATCTTGATGCATCCTTAACAGTAACTGAACCGTCACTGTTGGTATCACCATATAGGTGAGTATCAGGAATCTTTGTTGCAATAATTGTTACATCTGTATCTGCAGTAGCATTAAAGCTAAGTGTACTTGTTGCTGAGTTATAAGCAGTTGAAGTAATGTCGTTACCACCACATACTACCTTAGCATAAACAATTTCGTAACCATCTTCAGGTTCAATTGTCTTTGTAACATTTTGACCATTTGTTACTGTTTCTGTAGAAACACCATCATTAAAGTTCTTAATCTTTGATGTGTTGTAAGTGATTGTTTTCTTAGCAGAAGTTGTTGTAGGTGGTACTGTAGTAGTTGATGTTGTTGGAGTTGTAGGAGTTACACCTCTGTCAAATGTACTTGCATCAACTAGGATTAGAGAACTTCTTGCCGGTACTGAAACAGTAGAACCGTTAACTGTACCTAAGTTCTTTAGACCTGCACTGTTACCGTTAGCAACAGTTACCCAAGATGATGGAAGTGTTGTACCGGCTTGTAGCTTAACTGTCTGAGTGTTGGAAGTTGCATTTGTAATTACTGCAATCATACCCCATTCTTTGTTAGCGTTAGCAGTCTTGTTCTGCATTGTATATGCAACAACACCACTTGGAGTTGAACAGAAGTAAGATGAATTTACAGAAGTCATTGAGCTATCTGTAAATGGACTATATACAGAACGGATTTCTCTTAGACCTTTATAATAACTTACTAGATCAGAATACTTAGAAACTCTGTTCCAATCAATTAAGTTCTTGCTATCGCCCTTGTTGTAAGAGTTATCTTCGCCGTACTTAGTTCTGGCAAATTCTTCACCGGCAATAGTAAAGTTAACACCTTGTGAAGTAAATTCAATTACTGACGCAAGTTTGTTCATTGCAAGGTATGTTGAGTTAGTACCGTCATAGTCACTACTACCACAAACCTTCATAATCTTATCCCAAAGAGTTAAGTTATCGTGACAACAAGAATATGTTACTGTCTGAGTAGGTGCTTTTGACCAGTTACCACCCCACATTGTGGAGGTGTTAGCCATTTCACCGGCTTTGACTGCAGCATCAAAACCACTTGCACCCATAATATAGCCTGATGCTGCACCGTAGTTATCGTTGCTGCCTCTGATAGCATCTCTAACCTTATCGTTAAACATACCAACTCTTGGATTTAGCTTACTTGCGTTATCCATTAGTGCTGCTGATGAGTTAGCAATACCGTTAGGGTCTCTTGGCCATGTACCTGTCCAAGGTTCACCATAAGTTAAAATTCTCTTATCAATAGTATCAAGCTCATCTCTAAGCTTATTCATCGTTGTAATATCGTGACAACCCATTAAGTCAAAACGGAAACCATCAATATGGTATTCATTTACCCAATACTTAACTGAGTCAATCATATACTTTCTGTACATTGTCTTATCGGAAGCAGTTACATTACCACAACCTGAACCGTTAAGGAACTGACTACCGTTCATTCTGTAGTAGTAACCCGGAACTGTATTTTCAAAACAAGAATCTGTTGTGTTATATGTGTGGTTATAAACTACATCCATAACAACAGAGATACCGGCATCATGAAGTGCCTTAATCATTGTTTTCATTTCCTTAATTCTTACTGCACCGTCATATGGGTTAGTAGAGAAAGAACCTTCAGGAACATTGTAGTTCATTGGATCATAACCCCAGTTTTGACCACCCTTTGTTTCATCAACTGAACCAAAGTCATACATTGGCATAATCTGAACACAATTGATTTTGTTTTCAATTAGATAGTCAATACCTGTTTTAATATCGCCTTTACCGTTAAGTGTTGTGCCATGCTGAGCAACACCTAGGAAAGTACCTCTCTTGTCAGCATCTACACCTGAAGAACTGTCAATAGAAAAATCTCTTACTGACATTTCCCAAACTGTAGCTTCTGAAGAGCTATTGAAAAGAACATGAGAGTCATTGTTCCAACCATCAGGATTAGTTGAATTTAAATCAACAACCATTGAACGCTTACTGTTAACACCACAAGCTGTTGAATATACATCTCTTGTTTCATTTGTTTTGCCATTGACTGTTACTAGGTATGTGTAGTAGATACCGTTTAAGTCACCACTTTGTTTTAATGACCAAACACCATTAGAACTGTCCTTAGTCATATCATAAGTGCCAATGACACCTGCACCAGCTTCACTATCTGAACCTGTCTTGTATAGTTTAACCTTCACACTAGATGCTGAAGGTGCCCATACCTTAAAGGTTGTAGAGTCAGCTGAATAATTTGCACCCAAGTCGTTACCGCTATAAGTGGCATACCCATCACTTGAGTTAGTATACGCTGCTACTTTTTCCACATTAATACCTGCCCCGGTTAGATTTTTGTCGATTGTAGCTGACAACGCTGAGAAAGTCGTTGTTGTAGCTAAAACAACCAGCACCATTACCAAAGATAATGGTCTAAACAATTTTTTCATTTTAAGTGCCTCTCTTTCAAATTTCATAAAACATATTTACCAAAATCTCTTACTATTAATTATATCAAAAAATACAGTAATGTACTATACTCTTTTTCCATAACATTGAGTTTAAGGTTTTATATAAAAGTACTAATTTTATGAACAGAAAAGCCCTTAAAAAAGGAGCAGTGACCTACTGCTCCTTTACAAGTCCTTGTAATACTATCACAAACCTTGAAATATTTCAAGGCTTATTATAATATGTAATATTTTAAACATTATCTATTAAAACTTAAACCTTTAATTATTCACAAGGCAACTGTTCTTACCTTTCCACCAATAGTATTAACATAGGTAGGGTCATTTATAGAAATTTCTTTGTCTTTGTCAATAGTTTCCTGCACCCTACTCTTAACATAAACCTCTAATTCTTTTAAAGACAAGTGGTTATAATCTTTTAGTGGAAGTTTGTTCATAATCATTTTTCCACTACCACCCTCAATAGCAAGTGGTGCAAAGAAAGTATTTCTCTTGACTTTCCCATTTTGTATATTCATTCTTATAAGTATTTTTCTCTTTAACTTGTAGCCAATCAGAATATCCATAGCACTACCGTTACCGATATAGTTATAACATTCTTTAGTGACTCTCTCTATCATAATCTGTAGTCTGTCTATCTTTTCAATAAAAGACAGGTTAGTATCTCTCAATATACTTTCCACTACATCAATATAGTCTATTCCGTTATATTTTGTAATGCCACAACAAGCCCAAATAAGATTTTGCTTTTTGTCAACAAAAACCTTCTGTCTATTGTCCAAAAATTTATTTGGTGCAATAGTTTCCCTTGAGTCACTACCTGCTACTATTCCATTTTCATTTCCAATCACACAAATATATGACATAGCAACGCTCCTTTTTTAATATTATACAACCAAAATTAAACAATTTCAACATTAGGTATTAATTGAATTTTTCTGAAATATGATATATAATCAAGATATAATAAGTATTAGAAAAGAGGTAATTATATGAGAATATGTATTTTCGGTTCAGCAAGTAACATCATTGATGATTCATATATAAAAGCAACAGAGGAACTGGGTTATGAACTTGGCAAGAAAGGTCACTCCCTAGTATTCGGTGCAGGTAGCGAAGGACTTATGGGTGCTTCTGCAAGAGGTATGAAAAAGGCCGGTGCTGAGATTACCGGTGTAGTACCTGAATTTTTCTTTGATGACAAGATTGAAAGTTTATTTACTGAATGTACTAAACTAATCAAAACTGAGTCTATGAGAGAAAGAAAGCACATTATGGAGGAACTAGCCGATGCTTTCATTATTACTCCGGGTGGTGTAGGTACATTTGAAGAAATGTTTGAGATTGTTACTCTAAAGCAGTTAGGCAGAATCAACAAGCCTATTGCTATTTACAATATTAACCACTACTACGATAACCTACAGGAAATGATGGAACATTCAATGCGTGAAGGTTTTGTAAAGGAAAAATGTCACTACCTATACCGTTACTTTGATGATATGGATAAACTTATTAACTTTGTTGAAACTGACAAAGGTACTAAGTGGACAGTTGCTGAACTAAAAAGATAATATACTATATACGGTAAGCAAAAAACCTATGACGAAAGTCATAGGTTTTCTTTATGCTTTAAACCACAACTTGCTTTCCATAACGCCTATCTTTGTGGTTATTTGATACCATACTTTATTTTTGTTATCAACATAATAATCTTCAACTTTAGTGATAGTAGAGTCGGAATTAACAGTAGCAACTGTTTCGGAATATTTATTATGGTCGGACTTTAGTTCAGTACCTTTTGAAAGGTCATAAATATCTTGACCTAAATACATTCTTTCACATTTACTGTATGTAGAAACAGTAGACTTACTAACCTGCTGTATATTTACAGTAAAATTACTTTGTTCTTGAGCAAAAACAGAAAGGAAATATTCTTTGCCACTTTCAAAATAAGCAAAATAGTCATTGGTATTATTCTTTACCGTTGAAAGTTTTTGTGTATTCTTGGTGGCTTTATTAATGTCAAAATCAACACTACTACCCTTTAAAGTAACTCTGTAATATCCACTTTGTGACGGTAAGAAATTCATAATGCCATTATTACCGTTTGACACTTCAACAGTAGAGTATCTATTGCTACCTACATATACAGGATACTTTGTATATACTTCATAGTATTCATTACAAGGTGCATATTCAATATTATTTTCTCTTGCATAATCCTCAACAATACTATCGGCTACACTACAAAGCATAAAGTCTCTGTTTTCATTACTAAAAGTATCTTTTCCGATTTTTCTTATGCCCTCACCAACAGTCATTTTACTTAGTGAAGTACAGCCATAAAATGCTTCATCATCAACAAATAGCAATTTATTAGGGAAAGAAACACTGGTTAGATTCTTACAATTTTTAAACATTGCCTTGCTGATTTTTTGAAGATTACCGGGCAATGTTACCTTTTTTACCGAAGAATTTTCAAAAGCATTGTCCCCAAAGTTAGTTACCTCTGAATTAAACTTAACTTCCTTTAAATTCTTACAATTTGCAAAACAGTAACTGCCAACTTCTTTTAAATTCTTTGGCATTTCTACTTTTTCAACATTAGTATTATAAAAAGCCTTTTCACCTACAGAAACAACACTTAGTCCGTTTATTAGGTCAGGAATTTTAAGATTCTTTTCATCACCGGTATATTTTACAATTTCAATGCCAATGCCACTTCTCTTAATTTCCATACCACTTGGAGAAAGCTTTATTACACAGGTAAAAATAAGAAACAAACAAAGTACCGTTACCAAAACTAAAACAATAACTCCACCGACAATAAGCCTTATTGTGCTTAAATTCTTCTTAGTTACCTTTTCAGTTGTTATGTTTTTTACATTTTCTTCAGCCATAACATACCCCTAAAATTTATCTACCTTGATTTTAACATTATTATTTAGGTAGGTCAAGGTAATAAAAAAGGACTGCTGACTTTTTAGCAATCCTTTAGTGAATTTTCAATTACATTTCAAATAGATACCAGCTACCGTCATACTTAACAAAGTAAACATCTTTAGTTAGGTCATTCTCTCCTAAAGAGGCTAAACCTGCAATAGCATTTGCAGTATCGTTATCAAAGTCAATATCATACTTAACCTTAGCTTTTGTTACTTCCTCTACTTCTCCACCATCATATCCGTCATAATCTTCATATCTATCTTGGATATATTCTTTCCAAGTGTAGTTATTTGCTTCACTACAGTTAGAGTCAGTTACATCTTCTTCACTCTTCACATCAAAGTCAATTTCAAAGCTATATTTATCACTAACACCAAACATATCGTCAATATCACTTTGAGTAATATCCATATCCTTGACCATAAATTCAGGTACACATTTCTTGATAGCCTCTACATTTTTATCATTAATGCCATCTTCCAGACTATCAAGTACACCGTTAATACCACTGTTACCTATAACACTAAACACAATAACAATAGCAACAATAATAGCTACTACACCACCGACAATACCTAGGATAAGTGGTAGTACCTTTTTAGAACTCTTATTCTTTACCGGTTGACCTGTAATTGGGTCAATGACAGTTTGGTTAACACCCTGATTTGGGAAGTTGTTAAACTGTGGAATTCCATTCTGAGGTTGGAAGTTACCCTGTGGAATATTGTTTTGTGGATTGTAGTTATTAGGAATATTGTTTGGAACATTACCCTGTGGAATATTATTATTCGGCATATTATTCTGTGGGTTATAGTTATTTGGAATGTTACCCTGAGGAACATTGCCTTGTGGATTATAATTATTAGGAATTTTGTTTTGAGGAACATTGTTCTGCTTGACATTACCCTGATGAACAAAATTACCCTGAGGTACATTGTTCTGATGTACAGAATTATGCTGATTGTTATTCTGAGTAACACTGTTCTGTTGAGCATTATTCTGTGGAATATTATTCTGCTGAGTGTTACTATCAGAAACATTATTCTGTGGAATTGGATTTGACATTTCTATTTTTTGACCACAACTGGCACAAAACTTTGCACCGTCCGGATTTTGAAAACCGCAATTTTTACAAATCATATTTTACCTCCAAAATGCAATTAATCTGTAAACAGCTATTACATTATACCACAAATAAATTGTACAAACAATTTATTTTTATAAAAAGTTTCATAATATAACAAAATTCTATTTTATAACTAACTGCTTTTATCACTACAATAAACGAATTGTATATAATTTATATTTATTCTAATACTAACTATATGCCTAATATTAATTATTTTATAATGGAGGATTTTATGCCTGTAATTGAAATTAGAGGAAACTCAAAGGAAATATTTAACAACAAAGATTTGTATATAGTAGATTTTTATGCAAGTTGGTGCAACCCTTGCAAAATTTTGCTGCCTACTATTGAAGAAGTCGGTAGGAAAGAAAAAATAACTATCTACAAATGCAACATTGATGATAATACTGAACTTACTAAGAACTTCCACATAATGAGCGTACCTACTTTAGTTTTTGTTAAAGACGGTAAGGAGCTAAAAAGACTTTCCGGTGTTCATAGCAAAGATGATATTCTTACAGAATACTACTCCCTAAGGGATAGTGAATTATAGTTCTACAAAAGCACTTCATAACGAGGTGCTTTTCCTGTATAATAATAAAATTACACATTGTTTTTATTTATCCTCAATGATATAATCTATAATGAAAAATGAGGTATTAACAATGAGTAATTTACGGACAACAGAAAACAAGGGTATTTTCTCTGGCAATATGCTAAAGATATTTGCCTTAGTGTGTATGACAATTGACCATATAGGATTGTACTTAATGAACAATTCCTACCCTATGAGAGCAATAGGAAGATTAGCTTTTCCTATCTTTGCATATATGATTGCTGAAGGTTGTAAATACACCCACAACAGAACAAGGTATTTTTACACTATATTTATAATGGGACTTGCATTTCAAACAGTTTGCATCTTAGCTGATGACAATTATCATATGAATATATTTATAACCTTTTCATTATCTATATTATTAATATATTCACTTGATTATGGCAGAAACAACTCAGAAACAGTACAATGGCAATTTCCTATTTTAGCAGTTTTGTTTGTACTTTTTGTATCGGAGATTATGCCTATGTTTTTAGGTGACATAAACTATGGTATTGACTATGGTTTCTTCGGTATTGTACTGCCACTAATGGTATATCTCTTTGACAAAAAAGAACTTAAACTAATAATGTTTACAGTAGGACTTATCCTTCTCTGTTTAACAAGAGATGCTATACAATGGTGGAGTATGTTTGCAGTTATTCCTATTGCTTTTTACAATGGCAAAAGAGGAAAATTAAAGATTAAATATTTTTTCTACGGATATTATCCGTTACATATTGTTGCAATTCAATTAATAAAACACTTTATACTAAAATAAAATTTATGGAGGTACATAATGGGACCATATTATTATGTTGTTGAAAGAATCAGTGGTGACTATGGTTTTCTAAAAAGAACCGATATTGAGGATAATGACTTGTTACAGGTTGCTATGGCTCTTTTACCCGGTGACATTGATGAGGGTACTAAACTAAAATGGGAAAACCTAGTTTATACTGTAATTGATTGACTTTAATTTTATATATAAAATATCACTACACCTATATACCTTGTATTTAGGTGTAATTTCTTGTATAATGATTTTATATATAAAAAATTAATGAAATAATTTTGTGAGGTTATTATGACTTTCAGACAAAAGTTTGCAATTAAGTTTGCCAAGTTTGTTGCCAAGTTGTGCCTAAAAATGGGCAGGCAAGGTGTTACATGGGCAGGACTTATTGCCAGAAAAATCGAACCAAATATTCTAAAGGTACTATCAGACCAAGTTAGGGAAAAGGTATATATTGTATGTGGTACAAATGGTAAGACAACTACCAACAATATGCTATGTACAACATTACAGTCCCAAGGCAAGAAAGTTCTTTGTAACAGAACCGGCTCTAATATGCTAAACGGTGTTGTTTCTGCATTTGTACTTGCAACAAATGATGATTGTCAGCTTGACTGTGACTATGCTTGTATTGAAATTGATGAAGCATCTACAAGGAGAGTTTTACCAACACTAAAGCCTGACTATATGGTACTGACAAATATTTTCCGTGACCAGCTAGACCGTTACGGTGAAATTGATATTACTATTGATATTCTCAGTAAGTCAATTAAAATGGCACCAAATATGACGCTTGTTATTAACGGTGATGACCCACTATCACTATTCTTAGCTAAGAAAAGTGGCAACAAGTTTATCACTTACGGTATTAGTGAAAAGGTATTTGATGCTGATGAAAATTCAGAAATTCGTGAAGGTAGATTCTGCGAAATGTGTGGTACAAAGATGCACTACAACTACTACCACTACAGTCAGCTAGGTGACTATGAATGTCCAAACTGTGGTTTTAAGCGACCTGAGATTGACTATCCTGCTACTAATATTGAATGTGGTGACCACCTTGCATTTACAGTACAAGGCAAGAACATTCACGCAAAATACAAAGGATTCTACAACATTTACAACATTCTTGCAGTATATGCAGTTGCAAGTCATTCTGGTGTTGATATGAGAGGTTTCCAGTCAATGCTGGATAACTTTAACCCTGAGAATGGTAGAATTGAACACTTCAATATTAAAGGCACAATAGTTGAACTTAACCTTGCTAAGAATCCTGCAGGTTTCAACCAAAACATTAATGCAGTTATGGCCGACACTAAGGATAAAGATGTAATTATCCTTATTAATGACCGTGACCAAGACGGTAATGATGTATCATGGTTATGGGATGTTGACTTTGACAGATTTAAGGATAAGAGTATTAAGTCAATTACAGTTAGTGGTATTCGTTGCCAAGATATGAGATTACGATTAAAGTATGTTGACATTCCAAGTACCCTTGAACCAAATATTGAAACTGCTATCAAAAACAAAATTGAAACCGGTACAAAGAACCTATATGTACTGGTTAACTACACAGGTCTATACAGTACAAGAAACATTCTAAAGAGAATGGAGGGTGAAAAATAATGAAACTGACTATTGGACACCTATTTCCTGATTTACTTAACCTTTATGGTGACAGAGGCAACATTCAATGTATGGTACAAAGGTTAAGGTGGAGAGGCATTGACTCAGAAGTAAAAACATATAGCCTAGAGGACAATATTGATTTTGAAAATCTTGATATTATTCTTCTTGGTGGTGGTTCTGACAGAGAACAAATGCTGGTTTGTAACAGACTAAAAGAAATCAAAGATAAATTTAAGTCCTATGTAGAAGATAATGGTGTTGTAATTGCTATTTGTGGTGGTTATCAGCTACTTGGCAAATATTACGAAACTGATGATGGCAAAATTGATGGTCTTGATATTGTGGATATTTATACCGTTCAAGAAAAAGGCAGACTAATCAACAACATTTTCATTGAAAGTGATTTATGTGAAATGCCTATTGTTGGCTTTGAAAACCATGGTGGCAGAACTTATATTAACAAGAACAAGCCATTAGGCAAAGTAGTTTTCGGCAAAGGTAACAACGGTAAAAGTGGTTACGAAGGTGTTGTGTACAAAAATGTTATTGGCACATATTTACATGGACCACTACTTCCAAAGAACCCTCAGCTTTGTGACTATCTTCTAACTAAAGCACTGGAAAGAAAGTACGGTGAGCTTTTCAAGGGTCTTTCACCACTTGAGGATAAAGAAGAAAAAGAAGCTAATAAATATATTGTTGACAGATACTCAAACAAAATTGAAAACTTCAAAGAAAGAATCCGAAAATTAATATAAAATTAAGGTCAGTACTCTGTGCTGACCTTTTTAAATTAGAAAAGTTATAAAAAGAAAAGCAGACACTTCCGTGGCTAAAGTGTCTGCTTATTTATTTAACAATTTAATTTAAGCTAAAATTATTTAACCTTAATTAAAATTGTCTTTGTACCAGCCTTATAGTTTCTGTTACCATAATATTTAACTGTTACTTTATAAGTACCCTTCTTAGCACCCTTCTTTAGAGTAACCTTACCCTTAGAGTTAACTGAGATGTACTTTCTTAGTTTCTTAGATGTTAAAGCAGTTGAATATTTCTTTTTACCCTGACCACTAGCCTTAACTGTTACTGATGTAGCCTTCTTCTTAGAATACTTAACAGTTCTCTTTGTAGCTCTCACAGTAATCTTGTTATTAGCTTTATTAATCTTATAAGTTTTTGTTAGTTTAAAGTTCTTATAAGAATTAATACCAACAACAGTTACCTTATATGTACCGGCATACTTAGCCTTTTTGTAAACAAGCTTATAATCCTTGCCTTCTCTTAAAGTAACATTACCATATTTTGTCTTTACCTTAATTTTAACCTTTTTATTAAGGTTCTGAGTCTTACCATTGTAAGTTAGTGACTTAATGGAAACATTTGACTGCTTAACAACGATTGGCTTTGATGGCTTTGATGGGCTGTTAGCTGCTGCAGAGGCACCGGTTACAACAGACATCATCATTAGTACTGCCATAATTACTGTAACAATCTTTTTCATAAATATCTCCTCCTTATAAAATCAATACAAAGGCACTTTTTGCCACGAATTGTACCCCTATATATAATAAACACATTTGCATAACAAATATGTTATTACCAATTAGTTTTCTTTATATTCACCATACTCTTTATACTTACCATAGTATTTATTGTAAGTATGGGTCTTTGTTTCAACCCTGTTTAGGATTGTACCCAATAGGTTACAACCTACATAGTTAAGCTGACCGATAGACTCCTTAACAAGTTTCTTTGATGTAGAACATGCTCTAACAACAAGGATTGCACCATCACACAAAGAAGCAACAAGTGAACTATCTGCTACTGCACATAGTGGTGGTGTATCTATCAATACATATCTATAGTCATCTGAAAGTTTATCAAGTAATTCATTGAATCTTTCATCTTCAATTAGAGAAATAGGATTCTCCAAAGATGTAGTACAAGGAACAATATAGCCATTTTCTACATTTGTTTCGTATACAACATCACTATATTCACATTGACCGGATAGGTAGTGGCCAATACTGTTAATCTTTTCATCGGCAAAATTGTGACGATGCTTTAGAGTGGATTTTCTAAGGTCACAGTCAACTAAAACTGTCTTGAAACCTGCTTCACTAAGCATTTTCCACAGCTGAACCGATACCATACTTTTTCCTTCATTAGGAACACTACTTGTAATTAAAATTCTCTTAGTATTCTTACCACAGAACTTTACATTAACCCTTAATCTGTTCATAGCTTCTTCAACAGCATAAGGTAGCTTTGGAATTGATAACTGGATTTTTTCCATTGTTAAACCTTCTTTCTCTTACGCTTTTGTGAAGTTTCTTCTGCACCATCATCAAGTGATTCGTTTTCCGGAATAACTGAAAGTGGTGCAACTCCAAAGTATTTTTCCATATCTTCAGCAGAATGAATTGTATCATCCATTAGGTATCTGGCAATAATCACTGCACATGAAAGAATAAGACCAACAGCAGCACCAATCATAGTATATTTGGTGTAACTTGGACCTGACTTTTGGTCAGCCAATCTTGCTCTTTCAGCTACATTAGGAGCATTTGAACCCATAGTATCAGGCAAGTAATCAATAGAAATATCCATAACCTTATTGGCAATATCCATTGCTTCCTTAGGATCGGTTGAAGTAACAGTTATGTTCAAAATTCTTGTATCACTGGGATTTTCAATAGCAATCATTGACTGCAAGTCTTTCATTGTATAATTAAGGCTTAGGCTGTCACTTACCTTGCTAAGTACAGGATAACTAAGAATCAACTGTTCATAGTCAAGAGTAAGAGAAGTACCAACATTAATATCTGAAAAATCAATTACAGAATCCTTTGATGCTGAAACAACATAAATCTTAGATGTTGACTGATATGTTGGTCTAATAAAGAAATATGAAAAAGCATTTAGCAGTAATGCACCTACAAGTGTACACAAAATAATAATATGTAACTTATCAAATAGTGCAAAGAACATATCAACTAAATCAATTTCAGTTTCTTTTGTTTCTTCCTCTTCAAAAGCAAGTAAAGCCTTTGGGTTTAATGATTTTGTATTTCCCACATTTTCAAGAGAAGTATTTTCCTTATTCTCCAAATTCATTTTTATCTCCCTTCAAGCACATTGTACCGATTATTTTTCAACTTTATCATAGAATAAATCAATTATTGCATTGTTTAGACTATTCTTATCAACTCTAAATTCCATAAAGCCAAAGTCACCCATCTTGCTTGTACCCTCTAAAGTAGGACCTTCAACTTCTTTATATTTAGAAAGTTTTAATGCAACCTTTGACATTTTACTTAGTGACATATCTGTATTCATATACTTTTCTACTTCTTTGTAAACAGTTTCAACAAACTTATTACTTTTATTAAACTTATCCATATAAGTAGATTTTAGTTCATTTAGATATATCTCTTGACGAGCCATTCGGTTTTCATTAGTACCATCGGCAACATTTTTTCTGTCGTGTACATAATGATAAGCCTGGTTGTCATTTAGCTTAACAGTTTCGCCTTTCTTAAGTGTTTTATCTGACTTAGAAAAGTCATCTGTAATCTTTACAGTAACACCATCGGCAAGGTGGTTCAATACCTTAATAGAATCCATATTTAATGCTACATAACCGTCAATTACTTGTCTGTTTAAAAACTTAGATACAACTTCCTTAGTAACCTTACTACCGAAATCAGCAACATCACCATTAGCATGAGCTAAAGCAATTTGACCGTTCATTTCGCCAATAGACTCACCATTTTCATTATATACAAGCATATCAACCATAGTGTCACGGTTAATAGTCAGTGTTTTGTAAGTTTTATTTTTGTCATCAAGCACAAGAACCTTTAATACATCACATTGACCTGTACCATTGTACTTTTTAATTTTAGTCAGTTCGCCTCTTTGGTCAACACCCATAAATAGATATGTTTTAATATCTTTCTTTGGGGTACATTTTACATTACCGATTTTTACAATCTCACTAGACTCAGTACCTTTACTTGTTAGCTTTACAGGTTCTTTTGCATCAAGCAAAAAGTACATTCCAACACCAAAGCAAACACCAATTACCAGAATAATTCCTACAATCAATAAACTTTTCTTTAGTTTTTTATTATCCTTATATGTACTCATTTTAACCTAGTAGTCCACCAAATAGACTAGAGCCCACCTCCGGAAATAATTTTTCACAAACAATCAAGCCACATAGTACAACAAATACTGCTGCACTAATAATATAAGCTAATTTTTTTGACATTCTACTTTCCTCCATTAAACAAAAATTCTTCACTGAATATATCTATATTAAAAATAACCTTTTCTCCTAAATCATCAAAAAGTAAATTTCTGCAATCTAAAAGATTAGGCTTTCTGGAAGTTAGGTTGTGGCAATCACTACCTAAAACTATTTTATCACATTTCTTAATTAAAGAATATGTTTTCTTTTTTCTTTTATTGTCAAGAATACTACCTGCGTTTATTTGCACCACAAGTGGCATTTTTACTAGCTTTTTGATATATTTTTTATTTTCAGAAATACTAATATATCTGTCTAAATGAGCTAACAAAACAGTGAACTTTCTCTTATTTATTAAATAATCCACTTCTTCAATAATACTATTATCCCATTTATCAAAAGGAAGTTCCAAAAGTAAAATTGAAGTATCTTCAGTAGTTAACTTCTTAATTTTCTCTGCTTTGCTTATCCCCTGAAAATAAGTAACCTCAGCACCTAGCTTAACATTGATGCCGATATTATTTATTTCATTCTTTATGCTATTATAAGCATTTTCCCTATTACTAAGGAAATCATCAATTCTATTTTCATCAGCATAAAAATGAGGAGTTGCTACAACAGTATCAACATTTTGCCCTTTCATTTTCTTTAGCATTTCAAGTGACATTTCTGTACTTTTACTGCCATCATCAATACAAGGCAAAAAATGTGAGTGAAAATCAATTATCAAATCTAGACCCCCACTATCTATTAATACATTATTATTATATCATTAAAGTATATTAATCACAATTGAAAATATTGCCGATTTTCGTGTTAATCTTTAGTAATTATTTGAATTTAATAGACAAATTTTAACATTATCTAACAATTCTAACTGCCTAAAAACAAAATAATAAGGAGCATACACAACTGTATGCTCCCAAAATTCGTTATTTTATAATATATGATATGTAAATGAGTATAAAAAATTTATTTAATATTAAACGCTTTCATCTGAGGATATACAGCACTATCCCCTAGTTCTTCTTCAATTCTAAGAAGTTGATTGTACTTTGCCACTCTTTCTGAACGAGACGGTGCACCTGTCTTAATCTGACAAGTATTTAGTGCAACTGCTAGGTCGGCAATTGTTGTATCGGCAGTTTCACCTGAACGATGAGAAGAAATAGCAGTATAACCTGCCTTATGAGCCATCTTAATAGCCTCTAGTGTTTCAGATACAGAACCAATTTGGTTTAGCTTAATTAGGATTGAGTTACCACAACCCATTTCAATGCCCTTTGATAATCTTTCTGTATTCGTAACAAATAGGTCATCACCAACAAGCTGAACTTTATCACCAAGTTCTTTAGTAAGAACCTGCCAACCTTCCCAGTCCTCTTCATCAAGTGCATCTTCAATAGAAACAATAGGATACTTCTCAATTAGATTTTTCCAATGGTCAATAAGTTCTCTTGAAGTAAACTTCTGACCTGACTTAGGAAGAACATATTCACTTTTCTTTTCGCCTTTCCATTCAGAAGATGCTGCATCCATAGCAATCATAAAGTCTTTCTTAGGTTCATAACCTGCATTTTCAACAGCTTGAAGAATGTACTGAATAGCCTCTTCGTCACTTGCAAGGTTAGGGGCAAAACCACCTTCATCACCAACAGAAGTTGCAAGGCCCTTTGACTTTAGAAGTGAAGCTAATGCGTGGAATACTTCTGCACACCATCTAAGTGCCTCTCTAAATGAAGTAGCACCAACAGGCATAATCATAAATTCCTGAACATCAACTGTGTTTGCTGCATGAGCACCACCATTTAGAATATTCATCATAGGAACAGGTAATCTGTTACCGGAAATACCACCTAGGAATTTATATAGTGGAACACCAAGTGAAGTTGCTGCTGCTCTGGAAGTTGCAATAGAAACTGCAAGAATAGCATTAGCACCTAACTTTGACTTATCCTTTGTACCATCAGCAGTAATCATAGCCTTATCAACTGCATAAATATCTGATGCATCAAGACCTTTTACTGTATCCTGAATAATAGTGTTAATATTTTCTACTGCTTTCAAAACACCTTTACCTAGGTATCTTGACTTGTCACCATCTCTTAGTTCCAAAGCCTCAAATTCACCGGTAGATGCACCACTTGGAGCAGTACCTCTGGCAACTGTACCATCAGCAAGAGTTACCTCTGCTTCAACTGTAGGATTACCTCTTGAATCAAGGATTTCTCTACCTACAACTTTAGTAATTTCTAAATTATTCATTTAACACTCTCCTAAGACAGACAATCTTCCGAAAGGTAAGCACTCCCTTTCGGAAACTCAAACAAATCAAAGAAAAAAGTTAAGTAAAAATACATAGATTGTCTGTAATATTTATTTCAGTTAGTCTCTGCTAACTGCATTTATTATATATCATTTGTTTTCAAAATGTCAAGGGATTTTTCAATTTTTTGTTTTAATTTTATTTTTCAATCTATATTCACAAATTTTAAATAATGCAAACAAAACAAAAACCACTAAACCAAAGGCAGATTACCTATAGTTTAGTGGTTTTAAATTTAGAAATTATCCAAAGGCTGAGTCAAGTACCATCATTACAACAAAACCTACTGCTACACCGATTGTACCAATATTAGAATGTTTACCTTGTTGTGACTCAGGAATAAGCTCCTCAGTTACAACATAAATCATTGCACCGGCAGCAAAAGACAAAAAGTATGGCAAAATTGAACTTATCATACTTGAAAAGACCAGTGTAAGAACTGCACCGATAGGCTCAACTACACCGGAAAGCACACCCATAACAAAAGCCTTTCCCTTGTTCATTCCTCTATCCTTTAGTGGTAAAGAAATTATTGCACCTTCCGGAAAATTTTGAATTGCGATACCTACTGCCAAAGAAAAAGCACCTGCTACTGAAATACTTGTGTCATTCATCATTGCACTTGCAAAAGTAATGCCCACTGCCATTCCCTCAGGAATATTATGTAGAGTAACTGCAAGTACAAGCATTGTACTTTTTGAAAGGCTGGACTTTACACCTTCAGGTTGATTACTGTCCAAATGAAGATGAGGAATTACACTATCCAGCAACAATAAAAATCCTATACCTAACAAGAATCCCACACTTGCCGGAATATACTTTACCATTCCCTTTTCCTCAGCAAGTTCCATTGATGGAATTAACAGTGACCATACAGATGCAGCAATCATTATTCCCGAGGCAAAACCAAGCATAAACTTTTGCAATTTGGGATTTAACTGATTTTTAGAAAACAACACCAATGCCGAACCAAGGGATGTTCCCAAAAATGGAATTAAAATAATTATTAAACCTTGTAATATCATTTTTCACCTACCTATATAATTCATATGCTGTAAAACAAATCATATATCAGTAAATAACGAATACAAAATTAAATAATACTCATTTACTTTTTCATTATATCATAAGAGTAAAAATCTGTCATCTAATATTATTTAGAAATGTTTTCCACATAATATTGACAAATTGATAAAAACTTAATAGCAAGACGAAAGGGCTGCTCCACCAACACACCAGGAGCAACCCTTCAGGAAATAAATCTTATGTATAAGACTTTAACTTATTAAATAAGCAATTAAATTTTAATTTCACTACATTTCTTCAACATCTACAATAACTGTCCAAGTTACCTTTTTGCCAGGATAACCTTTTAGATTTGCAGTAATTGTAGTTTTACCATTAGATACCGGTAAGACTACACCCTTTGAATTTATCTTAGCAACATTTCGATTAGCTGATTTGTACTGAATACAACTGTTATCTAGATTAGTTACAAAGTCATAGTTATCAACTCTTTTATTAAACTGATATGTAGTGATTCTTCTTGTATAGAAGTCATCAAACCATACTAACTTTACACTAGAACGCAACTTAACATTTGAAGTTTTCATAGCTACTGTATATGTAACATCTGCATTAGATTTTTGAGCAGCGTTTCTACTTGCCTTATTATCAACAAAGAACTGTTCCCAATAAATATAACCGTTTACTTTAAAACAGCCAATACCAACGCTATTGAATTTTTTATTTAAAATGTTCTTTCTATGGGCCGGACTATTCATCCAACACCTAACAACCTGCTCAGGAGTTTGCTGGTTTAAAGCTATATTTTCACCAACATAGTGTTTCCACTTGTACATTTTAAATGGGTTTTTCTCACCGTTAGGACGACTATGTGCATAATACAAAGAAATTTCAGCAGTTCTTCTATTAGCTACACTGATAAGTCCTTGTGTCATTTTTAGTTGAGAAAGTTTTCTTTTCTTTCTTTCCTTGTTAATTAATGTTAGCACTTTGTAGCTATAGCTATAAAGCACCTTCCCTCTTACCTTTTCGTTTACCATAGTGGTAGTGGCTGCACTAGCACTTTCAGTTTCTGCAAAAAGTACAGGCAATGATGTTGCAAAAATTATAGCACATAAAAATAGTGAAATACTTTTCATTACTTTTTTCATTACCGGTACACCCATTCCTCATTTTACAATTCTGTTTATTTATATACATTTAAATAATTCTGTTCGCACATTTGTAATTATACAATTTCTTTGTTATATGAGGAAAGGACCACAAATGTGGTCCTTTCCATGGAAGAAAGAGAATAGAGAATTAATAAATTCTCAAGAAATGGAGAACAAAATTTATATTGAAATAGGTGTTACCCTATAACAAACATATTAAGCAACTTGCATTATTCTTTTGAATCTGCAATAACCTTTTCAGCTACATTAGCAGGTGCATCTTCATATCTTGCAAAGTCAAGAGTAAAGCTACCTCTGCCCTGCGTAACCTGTTTAATAAAGGTATTGAAGTCACCCATCTCAGCCATTGGAACTTCTGCTTCAATCACCTGCATACCATTAGGTGTTGAGTCCATACCAATAACTCTGCCTCGTCTTTTTGTAACTTCACCCATAATGTCACCGGTATGTGTTTCCGGAACAGTTACCTTTAATGAACCGATTGGTTCAAGTAAAGTAGGTTTAGCTTGTGTAATGCCATTCTTAAAAGCAATTGATGCTGCCATTTTAAATGACATTTCAGATGAGTCAACAGGATGGTAGCTACCATCATACAAGTTAGCTTTTACCCCAACAACCGGATAACCGGCCAGTGGACCTTTTTTCATTGAGTCCTGTAGTCCTTTTTCAACAGCCGGGAAAAATCCCTTTGGAACAGAACCACCAACAACTGTTTGTGTAAATTCCAGTCCATCACTGTCACTAGGAGAGAACTCAATCCACACATCACCAAACTGACCGTGACCACCACTTTGTTTCTTGTGACGACCTTGTACCTTAACAGTACCACGAATTGTTTCTCTATAGGCTACCTTTGGTTTCTTCAACTTAACATCAATGTTGTACTTTGACTTTAGTTTACTAACAATAACATCAAGTTGTTGTTCACCTAAACCTGTAACAACTCTTTCGTGAGTTTCGTGATTGTGTACATATTTAATAGTTGGGTCTTCTTCCATTAATTTAAGAATACCCTGAGTAATTTTTTCTTCGTCATCCTTACTGTCGGCATATACTGCCATAGAAAGGTTAGCAACAGGATAATCAATACCATCAAGTGTTACTTTTCTAAGTGGTGAACAAAGTGTGTCACCTGATAAAGTATCAGAAAGTTTAGGTATTGCACCAATATCACCTGCTGAGATGAATGGTGTATCTTCCTGTTTTTTACCTTTTACAGTAAGAACCTTGGTAACTCTTTCATTTGCACCGGTCCTCATATTTACAAGAGGTGTGTCAGTAGAAATTTTACCACTAAGAACTTTTATATAACTTAATTTTCCCACAAATGGGTCAATAACAGTTTTAAACACTATTGCAGTTGGTACGCCGTCAGAATTAACTGTAACTTCTACAGGCTCCCCATTAACATCTGAGCCGATTTCTGTACCTGACTCCGCTTTTGGAGCAAGCCAAACCAGTGAATTTAATAACTGATCAATACCATATGTATTATGTGCATCACCACAGAATACAGGTATAATTGTACCTTCTCTAACACCTTGTGAAACACCTAGTATAATTTCTTCTGGAGTAAATTCTTCCCCTTCAATAAACTTTTCAAGTAGTTCCTCTGATGTTTCTGCAACAGCCTCTTTGATAGCCTCTCTAAGACCATCAAATCTAGTACCTAAGTCAGGCATATCGGTTGGTTCAACCTTGCCACCCTCAGAGTACTTATAGGCTCTATATTCAAAAAGGTTTACATATACTTCAGCCTTACCGTCGTTAATGTAAGGAACAACAACAGGACAAACTGCTGGGCCAAATACTGTCTTTAAATCTTCAAACACTCTATAAAATCTAGCACTTTCATCACAAAGCCCATTAACAAAGAACATCTTTGTTTTGCCCATCTCAGTAGCCATATTAACTACTTTTTCGGTTCCTACATCGACTCCATCCTTGCCAGATACGACAACTAGCACACTTTCTGCAGCTCTCATACCTTCTGCGATACCACCGGCAAAATCAAATAGTCCGGGTGTATCGATAAGATTAATCTTTGTATTTTTCCATTCAACCGGAGCAACAGCAGTAAGAACAGAAGATTTTCTCTTAACTTCTTCTGGGTCATAATCCAGAGAAGTGTTTCCTTCTTCAATTTTCCCGAGTCTTGAAACATTTCCTGTCAAATATAGCATACTTTCGGCAACAGAGGTTTTACCTGAACCTTTGTGACCGGCTAATGCAATATTGAGAATATGTTTGGAATCATAATTTCTCATTGGATTAAATCTCCTTAATTAAATGTGTAAGCATTAATCTCTTTTGATTACAGTTACATTATAACACCCTTGTTCAAAATATACAATATTTTTTAGTGATTTAATATTATTTTCGATTTTATTAACAACATAAACTAATTGTAATTGTATATTTTAACCAATGAAATGTATAAATTGCATAAATTTATACAATGTATTTTGAACAATAAAACCACTATTTCATATTAATTATATTTAACATTGTGTACAAAAAAGAACTTATATAATATATTTTTTCTCTCTTATTTTTACTGTTAATATATTTTATTATGATATATAATAGGTTTAACTGAAAGGAGCATAGTAATGAAAAAAATAAATAGCAAAAAAATCACTTCTGTGTTGTGTATTGTGCTAGTACTTTTATTTTCAAGTTGTGGTACACAAAAGAAAAGCAATAGCAGTAGTTCTACTACCGTATCAACAAGTGAAACTACAACATTCTCAACAGAACCTACCACAACAACAGTTGAACCTACTACTAATATAGAAGAAACTTTGGATAATAGTTTAGATAATTACATAAGCAAAATGACTACCGAGGAAAAGGTAGGACAAATGTTTTATGTTAGATGTCCCAACACTAATGGACTTGAACAAATCAATCAATATCACATTGGTGGATATATTCTTTTTGGAAAAGACTTTGAAAATAAAACTAAGGAAGAAGTAAAAAGCACTATTCAATCATATCAGGATGAGGCTAAAATACCACTACTTATCGGTGTTGATGAAGAAGGTGGGACTGTTGTAAGAGTCAGTAGCAACCCTGAACTTAGGAAAAACCCTTTTCTTTCACCTAAAGATACTTTTGCAAATGGTGGCTGGGACGGTATTATTAATGACGCTGAAGAAAAGGCTAAACTTTTACTTTCCCTTGGAATTAATGTAAATATGGCACCTGATTGCGATATTACTTCTGATAAAAATGGATTTATGTATGACCGTTCATTCAGTGACAATGTTGATGATGTTGATAAATTTGTCAGTACAGTTGTAAGTACTTCAAAAGAGTACCACCTAGGTACTGTACTAAAACACTTTCCGGGTTACGGAAACAATGTAGATACCCACACAGGCATCGCATATGACAACAGAGATTATTCTGAATTCACCGAAAAAGATTTTAAGCCATTTATTGAGGGAATAAATGCCGGTGCAGATTGTATACTTGTTTCTCACAATATAGTTAATTGTATTGACAAAAATTACCCTGCTTCTCTATCAGAGAATGTACACAAGATTATTAGAAATCAGCTTAATTTTAATGGTGTTATAATGACTGATGATTTAATAATGGATGCAATTACCCAGTTTACCGGTGATGAATCAGCAGCAGTTATTGCTACAAAAGCAGGTAATGATCTATTATGTTGTTCATCAGTTGACACTCAGTATCCTGCCGTATTAAAAGCAGTTAAAAATAATGAAATACCTATTAACCAAATTAATGACTCTGTAAAGAGAATTTTAAAATGGAAAATCGACCTTGGTATTCTTGATGCTGACACAATCCTAAATAGCTAATTAATTACAAAACAAAATAAAAATAGGATAATTCCCTACTTAGATAAAGCAAAGCCCTATTCGCAATGAATAGGGCTTTTAGCTAATTATTCTTTAGATTGTATTACTAAAAAATTCTAGATTAATTATTATTATTTTTTAACTGTTACCTTACATGTAGCAGACTTTTTGCTACCGTCTTTAGCAGTAAATACAACTTTAGTTGTACCCTTCTTTACAGCAGTAATCTTAACTGTCTTACCGGACTTAACTGTTGAAGCAGAAACCTTAGCAACCTTTGTTTTAGCAGACTTAACTGCAACATTCTTGTTGTAAGCGTTCTTAGGAGCAACTGTTACTCTTACATTGTAAGAAGAACCTTTCTTAGGAAGAACAACATTTGTCTTGCTTAGAGTAATCTTAGATACTGACTGACGAACTGTTACTGTACATGTTGCAAACTTTCTGCTACCATCCTTTGCAGTTGCAGTAATCTTAACTGTACCTGCCTTAACGCCTGTAACTACACCGTTAGAAGCAACCTTAGCAATCTTAGTGTTAGATGACTTCCAAGTTAATGCCTTGTTAGAAGCATTAGCTGGGTTAACCTTAGCCTTAAGAGTTAACTTCTTACCTGTATACATTGTTGCTTTCTTTGATAGAGAAATTCTTGTTACAGGTTGCTTAACTGTTACTGTACATGTTGCAGAAATGTTTGAACCATCAGTTGTCTTAGCAGTAATTATAACTCTACCTGCCTTAACACCCTTAACTACACCGTTTGATACAGTAGCAATCTTTGTGTTAGAAGATGTCCAAACTAGAGTCTTATTATCTGCATTTGCAGGAGTTACTGTAGATTTTACTGTAACTTTCTTACCAACATTAACTGTAGCAACTTTCTTATTTAGTGCAACACCACTTACTGCAACAGGAGTTGATGGTGATGGTGTTGAAGATGTAACTGTTGGAGTAGTTGAAGATGGCTCAGTATTGTTTGATGTCTTTGGAACAGTTGTAGTAGTTGTTGTTTCTGTTGGCTTTGGAGTAGCTGTAACAACTTCACGAGTGATTAGTCTTGATGGGTTAAGAATAACACCATCATCAACAATCATATCAACATTGTTACCGTCAGCAACTACCCAAACATTATTAACTACATAGTTACCGGTCTGACGAACTGTAAACTTAATTCTGTAGAAGTTTACTTCGTTATAGAACTTGTAGTTACTGTTAATGTCAAAACCTCCATAATATACTAAACCTTTGTTAAGAGTGTTAGTCATAATACCTGTTGTTACATCCGGCATTTCAAAACTTTCAAGCTGTAGTCCATCATAATCATATGTCACATGACCCTGAAAATCTTCCCAAATACAGTCGGACTTTATGAAGTAATCAATAGTAACTGTGTCGCCAACATTAGCAACTACACCGTTAACTGTTGCAGTTTCTTCAGCACTTGCTGATGTAACTGCAACTGTACCCATAGCAGTTAGCATCAGAACTGCTAAAAGTATTGAAACCACTTTTCTCATTGTTTTGACCTCCTCTTAATAATATTAATCTAAAAATTACAAACTTCTTACCTTGATAACACCATCAACATTAACATCTGTGTTTGTAGCATTATCAATAATTGTGTAACTAAAGTCACCTCTTGTAGCAGTTGCAAAGTCATCAGAACCTGTTGCCTTTACAATAGCATCTGTATCAGCATCAGCTTTAGCGATTACACATACTCTTGTGCCACCTGTCTTATCCTTTGATAGGCAAGGTAGGTTTACAGAGTTTACGATATTACCGTTTTCTAGGTAATCCTTAACTTCTGTTGCTGCCATAACAGCACAGTTATCTTCACTTTCAGGAGTTGAAGCACCTAGGTGAGGCATTGCAATAACACCATCTTCACCAAGAATATCATCAGTAGCAAAGTCAGTTACATAAGCACTCATCTTGCCACTCTTTAGTGCATCAAGAATATCTGTTGAATTTACAAGACCGTCACGGCTGTAGTTAAGAACTCTTACACCGTCCTTCATCTTGCTGATTGTTTCTTTATTAATCATACCACGAGTACTGTCATTTAGAGGAACATGAACTGTGATATAGTCAGCTTCTGCATAAACTTCATCGTTAGTTTCAACAATCTTGCAGTCAACTAACTTAGCCTTATTTGCTTCATTTAGGAATGGGTCGCAACCAACAACCTTCATACCTAAAGCTGAAGCTACATTAGCAACCTTGATACCGATAGCACCAAGACCGATAACACCCAGTGTTTTGCCCATAATTTCAGGACCGGCAAAGTTTGACTTACCTTTTTCAACCATTTTACCAACCTGATCGCCGTTGCCTTTTAGAGTCTTAGCCCATTCAATACCGTTAACAATCTTTCTTGATGACATTAATAGACCTGCAACAACAAGTTCCTTAACTGCGTTAGCATTAGCACCCGGTGAGTTAAATACTACGATACCCTTTTCTGCACAATCCTTAATAGGAATGTTGTTAACACCTGCACCTGCTCTTGCAATAGCAAGTAGGCTCTCAGGCATTTCCATTTCGTGCATTGATGCTGAACGAACAAGAACAGCAACAGGATTTGTTTCATTATCAGAAACTTTATAGTTATCACCAAGAATGTCTGTACCACACTTAGCGATTTTATTTAAAGTTAGTACATTGTACATCAGTAATTCTCCTCACAATAAATAGATTTGATTAAGCGTTTTCTTCTTCAAACTTCTTCATAAATTCTACTAGCTTTTCAACGCCTTCATATGGCATAGCATTGTAGATAGAAGCTCTCATACCACCAACTGTACGGTGACCCTTAATGTTAACGAAACCTGCTTTAGTTGCTTCTTCAACAAACTTAGCATCCATATCTTTGTCACCTGTAACGAAAGGAACATTCATAAGGCTTCTGTCTTCCTTAACTACTGTACCCTTAAATAGCTTTGAGTTATCTAGGAAGTCATAAAGAATCTTAGCTTTCTTTTCGTTAAGTTCTTTCATCTTATCTAGGCCACCAACTTCGTTCTTAATCCATTCAAGAACTAGCTTTGCAACATAAATTGTCCAGCATGGAGGTGTATTGAATAGAGAATTTGCATCTGCATGAGTCTTGTAGTTAAACATTGTTGGAGTAATATCCATAGCATTGCCGATTAGGTCTTCACGGATAATAACGATTGTTAGACCTGCAGGAGCAAGGTTCTTCTGAGCACCTGCAATTAGGCAACCAAACTTGCTAACATCAATTGGTTCACTCATAATACAAGAAGAAATATCAGCTACAAGTGGAATATCACCTGTGTCAGGTAGTTCGTGATAAACAGTACCGTAAATTGTATTGTTCATACAAATATAGAAATAGTCAGCATCCTTAGAGAATGTTGATTTGTCTAGCTTGGGAATATATGTGAAAGTCTTGTCTTCGGAAGATGCAACAATATTAACTTCACCATATCTAGCAGCTTCTTTAGCAGCTTTCTTAGCCCACTGACCTGTGATAACATAGTCAGCCTTGTGGTTCTTGTTCATTAGGTTCATTGGAACCATAGCAAACTGTGAAGAACAACCACCCTGTAGGAATAGAACCTTGTAGTTATCAGGAATATTCATTACTTCTCTTAGTAATGCTTCGCAATCCTTGATGATACCATCAAACTGCTTACTTCTGTGTGACATTTCCATTACGGACTGACCACAACCCTGATAATCAAGCATTTCATCTGCTGCTTTCTTTAAAACCGGTTCAGGTAACATTGATGGACCTGCTGAAAAATTATAGACTCTTGACATTTTAAAAATCTCCTTATCTAATATCAAAATATTTCAAACCGACAGTTAAGTCGATTATACTCATAAATCACTAATAAAATTATATTACTTTAATATATTAAAGTCAACAAATTAACTTTTTACATAATGTATAAATCATTATACAACAGTAAACTTTTTGTGAACAAGGTTAACCTGTAAAAATTACTTTAACTTCATTTCACCAATAACAGACTTTAGGTCATCTCTCATACGGATAGCTTCCTGTCTTGCAGCCTTAGCGTAATCCTTTTCATCAAGACCTTCAATCTTCTGCCATGCACACATAATGCCTCTTGATGAGTTAACAACAGCACCAATACCGTTTTGGTCAAATGCACCCTTACAGTCATTAGCACCACCACCCTGAGCACCGTAACCCGGTACTAGGAAGAATGTCTTAGGAAGTTCGCCTCTTAGTTCAGTTAGCATTTCAGGATATGTTGCACCTACAACTGCACCTACACCACTGTAACCGTACTTGCCAACTACCTTTTTGCCCCAATCTTCGCACATTCTGCCCATATGTAGGTAAACTGTTTCTTCACCTCTGAATTCAAGGTTCTGTAATTCACCTGATGATGGGTTAGATGTTTTAACTAGAACAAAGATGCCTTTATCCTTTTCTTCACAAATTGTTATTAGAGGGTTAATACCGTCAGAACCTAGGTAGCCGTTTACTGTTAATGCATCGCCACCAAAAGCTTCTTCCTTTTCACCGTCAATATCAGTTTCACCAAGGTGAGCAACAGCATATGCTTCCATAGTTGTACCAATATCGTTTCTCTTACCGTCTGTAATAACAAACATACCCTTTGACTTAGCATACTTAATAGTTTCTGCCAAAGCTCTTACACCGTACCAACCGTACATTTCATAATATGCACATTGTGGCTTTACTGCCGGAACAATATCATAAAGTTCATCAATTAAGCCTTTGTTATATGTAAGAATAGCATCAGCAGCACCCTCAAGTGTCTTGCCATACTTTTTGAATGACTCTTCCTTAATATATTCAGGAATGTAAGCCATCTTAGGGTCAAGACCTGCAACAGTTGGGTTTTGCTTTTCTACAATTTTCTCAATTAATCTATCAAATGACATAATAAATTCTCCTTCTTAAACACCATAAGTTTCTCTGTACTTCTTCATAGCGTCTAGGTGTTCTTTACCTTCAACAACACCATCTTCAATAGCCTTAATAATATCGTCCATTGTAACTACAGAGTGAACTTTGATACCAAATTCTTCTTCCACTTCTTGAACGGCAGACTTCTTGCCACCCTTACCTATTTCCATTCTATCAACAGAAATAACCATATCCTTAACATTTGCGTTACAGATACCCTTGATTTTTTCCATTGACTCTCTTAGTGCTTTACCGGAAGTAATAACATCATCAACAAATACAAGTGTATCATTTTCGCCGAACTGATAGCCGATAATCATACCACCTTCACCGTGATCCTTGACTTCTTTTCTATCAAAGCAATAGTTCATATCAACACCGAATTTGTTGTTAAGGATAATGCCTGTTGCAATTGCAAGAGGAATACCCTTATAGGCTGGACCAAAGATAGCGTCACCCTTAATGTTGTTATCCATAATACATTCAGCATAGAATTCACCAAGTTTGGAAATCTGAGAGCCAGACTTGTAGTTGCCTGTATTGATGAAATATGGCGACAATCTACCACTCTTTAGAGTGAATTCCCCGAAACGAAGAATACCACCATTTACCATAAATTTAATAAATTCTTCTTTGTAAGTAAGTCCATTACCCATTTTTTTACTCCTTTTTATATATTTTAAACTTATTAATAACTAATTTATATGAAACTAATTATTCAATCAGTCTTCTTCAAAAACTACCTTACCTTCAAAGATAGTCTTTACAACCTTACCTTTCATTTTCATACCTTTGAAAGGTGTATTCTTGCTTTTGCCATGTAGCTTATCTCTGTCAACAATCCATTCCTTATCAACATCTACAAGAGCAATATCAGCCAAAGCACCTGTCTTTAGAGAACCGGCATTGATTTTTAGGATTTTTGCAGGTGTTGTACTCATTAATTTTGCAATATCAAGTAGAGAAAAGTCTCCATTATGGTATAGCACAGTTAGTGCTGCTGCTAATGAAGTTTCCATACCGATAGAACCATTAGGTGCTTTTTCAAAATCTTTTTTATCCTCTTCTGTATGAGGTGCATGGTCTGTTGCAATACAATCAAGTGTACCGTCAGCAAGACCTTCTATAATTGCTAATCTATCTTCTTCTGTTCTTAGAGGTGGGTTCATTCTGTAGTCGGCATCCCTTTTCTCAAGAACATCTTCTGTTAAAGTAAAGTAATGTGGTGCAGTTTCGGCAGTAACTTTAACACCATCTTCCTTAGCCTCTCTAATCATTTGTACAGAAGTCTTTGTACTTACATGACAAATATGAACCGGTACATTATTCTCTTTAGCTAAGTTAATTTCTCTCTTTGTACCTTTATCCTCAGCTTCGGCAGGAATACCCTTAATGCCTAGCTTTTCGGACATTTTGCCTTTATTAATCTTGCCACCGTCAGCAAGTTCAAGGTCTTCACAATGAGCAACAACTGTCATACCAAGTTCAGGTGCTTTCTTCATAGCTTCTGCCATAATTTCAGGGTCAAGTACAGGTCTGCCGTCATCAGAAAGACCGATAGCACCGGCTTTTCTAAGTGCTTTTAGGTCAGTAGGTTCTTTACCCTCAAGACCCATTGTAATTGAACTGGCAATATAAACTCTTGACTTACAGTTCTTTGCTTTTTCCTTAATGTAGCTGATTACACCGGCATTATCAATTGTTGGGTTAGTGTTTGGCATACATAGTAAGCTGGTAACACCACCTGCTGCTGCTGCATTAGTACCGGTAATAATATCTTCCTTTTCTTCTTGACCGGGATCACGAAGGTGAACATGTAGGTCAACAAGACCGGGCATTGCTACAAGACCTGTACCGTCAATTACTGTGTCTTGTTCTGTTTTTCTAAATGGCTCTGCTATTCTACCATCATTAATGTATAGGTTAGCAACCTCATCTCTTTGTTCTTCCGGAGAAATGATACGAACATTCTCGATAATCAATCTGTTAATAAAAATCACCCTTAAAATTTTCTTCTGGAACTACCCTTAGAGCGTTTATTCTTCTCGTTTCTTCTAGAATTATCTCTTCTAGGAGGTCTTTGGCTAGTTCTGTTATTTTTAGTATTCTCATATTCTTCAAAGAAATCACTATAATCCACTTTATCCGTACTAGTGTTCTTTGGTTCTTCAGTTAGGTTCTCTACATTTCTATGAGCCTCACGGATTAAATCTCTCTCGATTTTATCCATATTTTCAGAAGTTTCATAGCCATCTACACCGTCAAAGAAAGCATCAGGTCTGTTTGCACCTGTAGCAGTATGGCGATTTTTTCTTGCTCTGTCTCTTTCTCTATTTCTCTTTCTGTCGTTATTATGGATTTCTTCATCAATTTCTCTTAGTCTTTTTCTTAACTTTTTCTTTCTTCTGTGACTAATAATAATGATAAAGATAATCAGTAATACTAAGACACCACCAACAATACAAACAAATGTGATAATGTTAGCATCCCAAAAGCCTTTCTCACTATCATATGTTGCAGATTCAAGAACAGAAGTTAAAAGATCCTTATCGTCATCACTGACTGCACCATCAGCAGAAACTAAGTTAAAATGATAATACTTACCGTCAACCAATGTATCACCTTGCATTGAGTAAGTAACCTCTGCATCAGTACTGTTATTGATTTTTGACTGAATCATAGAAGTGAAATAAACCAGATTGTTGTAATTTTCGATAGAACAACTTTCACAACCATCATTCTTTTGATAAGAATCTTTAATTGTGTTTAGCTGACTTTCGCTTAAAGTGTTGTAGTTTTTTACTTTTTTACTATTCTTATCCTCTGTAACAGTAACAGTTAGTGTCTGTGTTGCATCGGCAGAATAAGCTACAAGGTACATATCAAGGTCAGTTAAGTCCTTGCCACTTGTACCGTACTTTTTATAAACTTCATCATTAGTTGATGTTTCTCTTGTAATAACATTCATATAAGCGGGAAGGCTGATTTTTAGTCCGATTTCCTGAATCTTATAATCTCTAACTGTGTCTCCGGAAACTGTTATTAATGTAGTAGAAATCATAATTATCACCATTGCAACCAGTGATAATAGTCTTTTTGTTCCCTTGTTTATCATATATTTTCCTCCATAGAAATCCAATATACTAATATACACATTACCATTATACTGTTTTTTCATAGAAAATACAAGGAAAGTTGTAAATTAAATTTTTAATTTTCTGTGGGTTAATGTTAGTTAGATAAATTTAAATAAATTTGGTTTTCAATTTTACTGCATATGAAGATAAATCATTTCTGCAAATTAGGGTTTGTGGGTGTGAATTATAACAAAATTTTGGCTCACAGGTGTAGGGGCGAACAGTGTGTCAAGAGTAACAAAGTTTACAAACTATACAAGGACATCGTTTACACTTTTG
>ERZ773225.888-NODE-888-length-39845-cov-6.861950_pt1 | contig 39845 bp, 38 predicted proteins | sample MGYA00580993_ERZ773225 | MGnify/ENA primary metagenome ERZ773225 (study PRJEB29015, sample SAMEA2737748) | human gut metagenome | biome: human gut; feature: human-associated habitat; material: faeces | place: China | collected 2012 ...
TGTATGACCTGATCGTCCGTCCTATAATAAGTCATCATAATTGTCACCTGTTCCTGCATTTCGTCGCATTTTCTCTAATAAATATCATAACATAGTTTTTTTGATGTTACTACGATATTTTTGTAAAATGCCTTTTCATTTTTTGCGGTCAGGAAGCTGTACCAGAATGATCGCAGCAAACATTAATACACAGCCGATCAGTTCCCTGAGAGAAAGCGTCTGATGCAGGATAAGGAATCCTGCAATTACTGAAACCACTGATTCCAGGCTCAAAATTAACGATGCAACCGTCGGATTCATTCCTTTCTGCCCGATGATCTGCAGGGTATATGCAATGCCACAGGACATGACACCTGCGTATAGGATCGGCATCCATGCAGCAAGAATACTCGTCAGCTGTGGTTTTTCCGTGAGAACCATCCCTACACCGGACAGGATTCCACAGGTGAAAAATTGGATACAGGATAATTTCACTCCATCCGCTTTTGGGGAAAAATAATCAATGACTAAAATGTGTAAGGAAAATGCCAGTGCGCAAAGCATCAACAGAAAATCGCCTTTCTGAACAGAAAATCCACTCTCTGTCATGCATAAAAGATATAATCCGGCTACCGCGATCCCAACGCCACACCAGACTTTACCACTCACTTTTTTTCCAAAAAAAATCCCAAGTACCGGAACAACCACAATGTACATTGCTGTGATAAATCCTGCTTTTCCGACAGATGTATACATGATCCCAAACTGCTGCAGATTACTTGCAATACAGAGAAGCACACCGCAGGCAATACCGCCAATGAAAAGTGTCTTCCGCTCTTTGCCATCCATTTTTTTTGCAGCTTCCGTGTTGCCTTTTCCATTTATCTTTCCCAAAAGGGCAATGCATGGAAGCAGTACCACACCTCCAATGATGCTTCGCATCACATTAAACGTAAACGGACCAACATAATCCATGCCGACACTCTGTGCAACAAATGCCACGCCCCAGATGGTCGCAGTTAAAAGTAATAATAATGATTGACGTAAGACAAATTTATTCATAATCCTCCTTGTTTGCGGAGCAAATGCGACTGTCCTTACAGGAGCAGAGGATTTTATCTCCCAATGTAACAGAATAGGGTGGCTTATAAAGCCACCCTGCTTAATCTTCAAAACTAAGTTACCATTTTCGGGCAATTTGTGCAAGCATTTCCACAGATTTGTTATGAAAAAAACTGATACCCAGTTTATAAATATCATAGAACTGCTTAAGAGATTCTTCACTTTCCAGTCAAATTTCTGTCACAAATTTCCTTTAATATAAAATCATCAAAAGGAGCTGCCGGTTTCAAAGCAGTTTGGGGTTGGAACAGTTCCGTCTAAATACAATTCCTGTGGACATTATTTTTTCCAATGTCTACAGGGTTAAAATATATATGGGCAGCATTTCGTAAAGTTCGAAATGCTGCCCTCCTTTTTAATGTCCGTCGCCGGATTTAAATCCGGTATCTGACACGATTTTTTCACTGTTCTGTTTCACGGTATCGGAAGCGGTGTAAGCACTGTCCTCATACAAAAAGATATGCAGTTCTTTTACATTGTCGCTCAGATCACACGGTATCACGACATCACCTGTTTTTTTGCTCAAAACCTTAGTTGTCTTGGTAAATGGAAATCCTGTGGTGTCTCCAATGGAATATTGGAAAACCTGTGACGCAAGCGCTAACAGTTCTGCATTTGAAAAACTGGTCTGGATATCACCACATACCTCATTGATGAGCTTATTTACGGTTGTAAGATCGGACTGCTGTGCTTTTTTCACCATCGCGGTCAAAACCGTACGCTGACGCTCTGTTCTGCGGTAATCATCACCGCCTCCATATCGGATTCTCGCATATGCACATGCCTGCACACCATTTAAAGTATATGTGCCTCCCTGCGTAAGATTCTCGGCCTTATTTCCGGTCAATTCGTTTAACTCCCGGATATATCCGGTCATGAGAGACGCCTCATCATCTGTGATCTCCATGTCCACACCGCCAAGTAAATCGACGCATTCGATGATCGAGTTGAAGTCGACTGTCACATAATCTGTGATGTTTAAATCAAGGTTTACATTTAGCATGGATATCGCCTGCTCCGGTCCACCCTTAGCGTAGGCGGCATTGCATTTCTGGAAAATTCCATCTCCGGTATCCAAATAAGTGTCGCGGTAGACAGAAACCAATTTTACCTCTTTTGTATCATTATTAATATTGGCAAGCATAATGACATCGCTCCGCCCCTGCGACAAATTTCCATTGGAGCGATTGTCCAGACCAAACATCGCAATGGTCTGGTAACCCTTCATAATTTTCCGGGATTCCTGCGAAATATCCTCATTGACCTCAATCTTGTCCATATCCAGCTTTGTTTTCTCAATTTTGCTTAATTTTGACACAAAAAAAAGAACCACCGCAAGAATAAGCAGCAACACGATCTCCATGATAAAAATCGTGTTGCGCCGCCTTCTTGCTGCCGCTCTTTTCTGATATCTTCTGCTGTTTTTTCTGTGATTCTGTTCCCTTCTCGGATTTCCGTTTTCTCTCTGGCTCATTTTTCATCCCCGGCTTTCTTTTTGTAATCATTCAGTACTTTAAATTTATGTTACAAAAAGAGAGCCAGTGATTCAATCAAGCTTTTCTTAATCATTCTTAATATCTGTCGTATAATTTCTTATGAAACTTTTAAGGACTGCACCTTTTAAACCGCTGAATAACCGCTGATTCTCATGAAATAGCAAAGCAGATATAAGAGCAGTAAATGCGCCGGATAGAAAACATAGAAGAAATATTTCATTTTCCAGCCGTGGGTTCCGTTTTCTCCCGTATCCACAGGGTTAAAATATATGGGCAGCATTTCGGAAGTGGAAATGCTGCCCTCCTTTTTACTCTCAATTCATCCACAAAATTACACCTATTGCCTGTACCAAACCATTTCCTGCAGATTACACCAGAAATAATCATCTGTACAGCCTGCTACATAGCATGTAAACATATCTCCAGCCTTGCTATCATCATAATAAAAGCTGAGTCTTGGGCATAACCCCTGTTGGGAGCGGTCTGTCAGTTCCCATACATATGGTTCCTGATTACAAAATCCTATATTTCCAGATTCTAATGTATAAATATAAGCACCGTCTTCCTGAATACGGAACGCCATGCCCCAGCTCGGACAATACCATGTGCCAATGAAATTCTTTTCCATTGTCTCAGCATAATCATCAAACACATCAAAGCCTTCCACAGAAGATGCATCTGCTGTGATCCGGAAAGACGCATACTCACTGTCTGTGATCGGTCCAGATTTCACTATATTGCTCTGATCCGGTTTAAGTTCCGTATCTTCTATTATTTCTGATACTGTCTCTGTATTTTCAGTGCTCTGATTTTTTATGTCAGTTTCTGTGGAAATCTCTGTGCCATTATGATATATTTCATTCTGGCTTTCCTGCTGCTTCTCCGTCTTCATTGCTTCCCATTGTGTATGTATATCACTCCCTGCACCCACAAAAATCACAAGACTCAATACTACAACAAAGCACCATGCCAGCACGAGGATAAAAATAGTTAAAAATCTTATTCCCTTCTTTTTTCCTAGTCCCTTCCCCTTATTTTGGGAACGTCTCAGAAGATAAACAATCCTTACACTGACTAAAATCCACAAGCCCACTAAAAGCAGCGTTGCCCCAATAAGCATAAAATTATAATAACAATCTGAACTTCCCACAACAAATGTCCAGATTCCATAACCGACGGCAGTTGCAGCCATCAATATTCCAAACCAAAGATTCAGATATGGCTCTGTTTTTGTGTCCTGTTCTGCCATGATCTCCCACGTTTTTACAGTGTCCATCAGCCTGGTCTGATCCCCGCTTCTGAAAATCTCCTGTAATTCATCATCCGACAGCTTAACGGTCTTAGAAGGCACCGCAGCGCAATGCTCCAGTTCGATCTGCCAGCTATCCTCCCTCGCACGAAATGATGCTGCTGCAAGCAGAAAATAATAGGTCTTCAATACATTTTTTCCCAGACTTTCTACCGCAATCTGGGAAAGTGCCTGTTTTGCAGCCAACGGTTTTTCCATCAGGATGTCCTGCTTGGCCATTGTCAGAAGGGTTATACTCTTTAAGAAAAATTTTTTATTATGATTTTCGCGATAGATGACCAGATTATAATCGTGCTTTTCCTGCAGCGTAAAATCCTTCATCCGCTTTGCGACAATTCCATTATGGAAAATGCGAAACCCCATCATAGAAAACATGCATATAACATAAAGAAGAATGTAGCTTGAAAGCTTTATTTCTATCTGTGGAAACAGTATTTTATCCACCATACCAAGAGCAAATAATAACAGTAAAATCAGATATCTGAGCGCACACTCTCTCTTTGCTCTCCGTATACATTTTCTTGCCATTTCAATTCCGCGGTTGTCGTACAATTCCACTGATTCATTTGTGTCATATATATTCACGATTCCTGCCCCTTTTATATTATGTCAAGCTTGTATTTCATTTTCTATCAAGAGCTAAACCGCTGAATATCCGCTGATTCCCATGAAATAGCAAAGCAGATATAAAATCAATAAGTGTGCCGGATAGAAAATATAGAAGAAATATTTCATCTTCCAGCCGCGGGTTCCGTTATAAAATGCGATCGGGATAAAACCGAACAGCGCCGGTGTCTCCCAGATGAATGATGCACATCCTGCGATGAGCTGCCACATTTTTTTCTTGCGGAAAATGTATAAGACCATGATACAGAATACACCTTTTTCGGCATAATCGGTCTTTAAAAAATACGCCAGTGCCATTCCTGCTGCCACGATCAGGATATACAAGATCACCTTCAACGCCTGATTCCACTCTTCTTTTTCTTCCACTGCACGGTAAACGATCATCGTCAGCAAACCAATGAATAGTGTAAAAAAGACATTCTGATAATTGAATTCGAGTATTTTGCTGCTGAATGCCAGATCAAACGGTATCTCTGAGAGCAACGCAAACAGTCCAAGCCGCATCGCATATTTTTTCACATCATGTGTATGCAAAAATCCCTCCACCAGCAGGAAGCAAAAGATTGGGAACGCCACACGTCCGATCATTCGCATGACCGTGTACGTCCCATACAATGCTCCATTTGCAGAGAGCCATTGCATGATCGCATCTGTATTGGTCTGGTCGAGTTCTCCCAGCCCGTTTACCATCAGAAGTCTTGCCAGCACAGCAGCGCCGATATGGTCGATCAGCATGGTGACGATGGCGATCATTTTTAAGGTACTTCCGCTAATTCCTTTTTTCTTCTCCATAATCTTCCTTTTTCTAGCCAACAAACTCGGCAACACATCTTCTGTATGCCGCTACCGGATCAGCTGCCTGTGTGATTGGTCTGCCGACTACGATAAAATCAGAGCCAAGCTCTTTTGCTTTTGCAGGTGTTGTCACACGCTTCTGATCTCCTACATCTCCGTCTGCAAAACGCACGCCCGGTGTGATGGTAAGGAATTTTTCTCCACATACTTCGTGTACTTTTCCTGCCTCTAATGGAGAGCATACCACACCGTCTAACCCTGCTTCCATTGTATTTTTTGCATAATGCATAACTGTTTTGTCAATCGGTTTGTCAATCCACAATTCTTCCTGCATCACTTCCTCGCTTGTGGAGGTAAGCTGTGTCACAGCGATCAGCAGAGGTCTTGTTCCGTCTGCTCTTGTCAGTCCCTCAATCGCTGCGGACATCATTGCTTTGGTTCCTGCCGCATGAACGTTGCACATATCAACATCAAGGTTTGATAATACTGCCATGGATTTTTTGACTGTATTTGGAATATCATGTAATTTCAGATCAAGGAAAATCTTATGTCCCATCTTCTTAATTGTTCTGACGATCTCAGGTCCTTCTGCATAAAAAAGTTCCATTCCGATCTTTACAAATGGCTTTTCATCCTGAAATTTGCTTAAAAAGCTCACTACTTCTTCTTTGCTGTTAAAATCACAGGCAATAATGACATCTCTTCCCATAAGTTCTCCTTTTTCTATTCTCTGTATTTATTCTTTTTACAGTGACCATTATGTATCACCTCATCAAAGAATACTACATCCAAATTTAATTGTAAACATAATTACCCGCAAAAACATTCATTTTTTTCTAGACAATTGCATTTAATTATGCTAATATAACAAAGTACGGTTTTGGTCGTACAACTGAATATATCGGAATGTGGCTCAGCTTGGTAGAGCGCTTCGTTCGGGACGAAGAGGTCGCGTGTTCGAATCACGTCATTCCGACTGACTTTTAAAAAACCTGCAAGCCTTGTGTATCAAGGTTTGCAGGTTTTTTTCACCCATACACCTCTCCACATGTTCTGCCCGATATGTACCTATAAATTTTTAAATACTTATATGCCATTTTCTTACCATACTCATAAAATTTAACAAAAAATTCATAATATAAAAGCAATTTCCGGCTGTTTTGCTGCTGGCTATATGCTATAATAATCGGACAAGCAAAAAAAGGAGATGACACTATGAAGAATATAGAATTGTCAGCCTGCGAAGAAATGATAATGACAATTATCTGGAACAATGAGGCTGAATTAGATTTAGCAGCAGTCATGGCTCAGACAAACGAGCGCTATCATACTGCCTGGAAACCACAGACAGTATCTACTTTTCTTGCAAGAGCTAAGAAAAAAGGCTTTCTGACTTCTTATCAGAAAGGACGTTACTCTTACTATCAACCACTTGTGAGCAAAGAAGACTACCGCAAAATGAAGCTTCTCACCCTGTTGACCCAGTTCTATGATAACGATAGGGAAGCTATGAAGAAAGATATAATGGCATGAAAAAAACAGTTCTAATTACCGGTGCGTCACGTGGTATCGGACGTGCAATCGCTGTTGCTTTTGCAAAAGCAGGTTATAACCTTGTCATCACCTGCTCCAAAAGTGAAACAGAACTTTTACATTTAAAAAACGATCTGGAAAGAGACTATTCCGTAGATGTCCTTGCAAGTATTGGTGACATCTCTGATTTCGAATATGTGACACAGCTTTTTTCACATATTGAGCAGCGTTTTCACGGTGTCGATGTGTTAGTCAACAATGCCGGGATCTCATATGTCGGTCTGCTAACTGACATGACGATCGATGAATGGAATCATATTCTGGGTGTGAATCTCACTTCCGTATTTTCCACCTGTAAACTGGCGATTCCTCATATGCTTTCCAGAAAATCCGGAAAAATCATTAATATTTCCTCTGTCTGGGGAAATGTTGGAGCATCCTGTGAAGTAGCCTATTCCGCCTGCAAGGGAGGAATGAATTCTTTTACCAGAGGTCTTGCCAAGGAACTTGCACCAAGCAATATCCAGGTAAACGCCATTGCATGCGGCTGCATCGACACACAGATGAATGCATGCTTTTCCGAAGAAGAACGTGCTACATTAACAGATGAAATTCCAGCCGGAAGATTCGGAATGCCGGAGGAGGTTGCCTCCCTTGTTCTGACGCTTGCCGAAGGAAATGAATATCTGACAGGTCAAATCATAACATTAGACGGTGGCTGGATTTAGCCATCGTCTTTTTTCTTAGATTTTAAGAATAAATTCAGAAAATCGGTACTTTCCAATATTTACCAGTCAAGTGAGCTAAAATCCTTTTAATTTAACGAAAAGGAGCTCTCACTAATGAAAATTCAAGAAGAACGTGTACTCTTATTAATGGAGGAAAACGGAATCACACAGCGAAAAATGGCACAGGATCTCGCCATTTCCCCAACCACACTAAATGGCTATCTGCATGGAAAATATCTTCATGTTCCGGATGATGTGATACGCGAAATTGCTGACTATCTGCAGGTTTCTGTCAACTATATTACAGACCGGTCAGCACTACTTCAGATAGGAAACGGAATTCACAACAAAGAGGAAGCGGTGGTTTTTGATAATTATCGTCATCTGCGTCCTTCTGACAAAAAAATCGCAGCCGACCTTATCAGCCAGCTGCTTAAAAATAATCCCGACAATTCCACCAGATCCTGATTCTGTTTACTGACTTTCCTCTGCAGTCAGAATAATGACTGTTCTCGGCGGAACTTTTAATGATTTTTTATAATAAAACTCTGTCTGTTCTTCCACATTTTTTCCATCTTCATATGGAAGGAATGTGTTGACACAGACTTTCCACTGCATGCCCATTGGAAGCTCCGGAAGCTGCATAATCAGTGTTTCCCAATATGCATTCATACAATAGAACACAATATCATCACGGATATCATTCTCATCTCTTCCTGCATACATAATACCGATCAGCCGGCTGTTATTATCTGTACCGCCATTCCATGGGAAACCATTGTGGATACTGATCTCCGGCAGTTTACATGCCGCCGGTTTTGTAGTCTTACGCAGGATCGCATTATCTTTCCGCAGGCGGATCATATAGCGGAAGAAATCGTGGATTTCTTTGTATTCTTCCAGTCGGTTCCAATCCAGCCAAGATGTGATATTATCCTGACAGTAAGAGTTGTTATTTCCAAACTGTGTATTGCAGAATTCGTCTCCTGCAAAAAACATCGCCGGTCCGCGGCTGCACATCAATGTTGCAAACGCATTTTTTACCATGCGGCGGCGCAAGCCCTCGATTTCCGGATCATCTGTTGCGCCTTCTGCCCCACAGTTCCAACTGTTTCCATTGTTATCACCATCCGTATTTCCCCAGCCGTTTTTCTCGTTGTGCTTCATATTATAAGAATACAGATCATATAAAGTAAATCCATCGTGGCACGTCAGGAAATTCACGGATGCACTGATTCCTCGATGTGCCGGATCGTACAAGTCTCGTGATCCGGTAATTCGCGTGATCGCGGTTCCAGCCATCCCACCATCGCCCTTTAAGAAGCGGCGCATGTCATCACGGTATCTTCCATTCCACTCTGCCCAACGGCTCCAGGATGGGAAACTGCCCACCTGATATAAACCGCCGGCATCCCATGCCTCGGCGATCAGCTTTGCTTTTGCGAGAATCGGATCGCATGCAAGTCCCTGTAAAATAGGTGGATTTTCCATTGGTGCCCCATTCTGGTCTCTGCTTAAAATAGATGCAAGGTCAAACCTGAATCCATCCACCCTGTAATTGATGACCCAGTATCTCAGACAGTCAATGATAAATTTACGCACGATCGGATGGTTACAGTTCATGACATTTCCACATCCACTAAAGTTGTAGTAATATCCATCCGGTGTCAGCATATAGTAGATATTATTGTCAATTCCTTTAAAGGAAAAACATGGTCCCTTCTCATTTCCTTCCGCTGTATGGTTGAATACAACGTCCAAAATAACCTCTATTCCATTTTCTTTCAGTTCATAGATCAAATTCTTTAACTCATCACCCTCATGGTTGTGTTCCACCACTGAAGTATAACTTGTGTTGGGCGCAAAAAAACAGACCGTGTTGTATCCCCAGTAATTATACAGACGTTCTCCGTCCACCACACGGGTGTCTTCCATCTCATCAAACTCAAAAACCGGCATCAGTTCCACTGCATTGATTCCGAGATCTTTCAGATAAGGGATTTTTTCCCTCAAGCCCTCAAAAGTACCAGGTGCTTTCACGCCGGAAGATGCATCTCTTGTGAAACCACGCACATGCATTTCATAAATGACCAGATCTTCAAACGGATGATTCAGAAAACGGCTCTTTTCCCAGTCAAAATTATTTTCCACTACCCGGGCATGGTATACAAAGTCTTTTCCACCTTCCGGGCGCTCTCCCCAGTGTCTCTGCCCTGTCACTGCCCGGGCGTATGGATCAAGCAGGATGTTGTCTTTATGAAACCGCAGTCCTTTTTTTTCATCATATGGTCCATCCAGCTGGAACGCATATTCAAACTCTTCGATATTTAACCCAAATACCAGCATGGAATATGTGCTTCCGATACAGTAAGTTTCCGGATAACGTATTTTTGCAAATGGTTCCTGTTCTTTCGGGCGGAACAATAACAGTGTACATCCGGTCGCTCCCATGGAATGGATGGTAAAACTGACTCCATTCGCCGCCTGCGCCGCACCATTCCTGTCATAAAATCCGGGCCGCACCTTATATCCTGAAATTTCATCCAGCGGCTGAAGTTTATCACCCCTGTGTGGTTTATGATCAAAGTTCATCTGTTTTCACCTCATTTTCTTCTGCTCTATGGTAACGCATTCTGACACTCTGCATGCTTCACAGCATGCATCGCTTTTAATTATATTCTTATTATACTCGAAATACTTGATTTTACAATTTTTGTATACTACATTATATTTAAAATAATCAAAAAGGAGCATGGTTTTCCATAAAACACATGGAATGAACCAACCATTATTTTCAATGCGCACTTTATATGTATCCAGAACCCCCGCAGACTCTTCTGTCTATCCGACCATCAGCGCGGCACTTGATGCCATTCCGATGGATCTTAATGAACCGGCCTGCATTTATCTTGCACCCGGCATTTACCATGAAAAAATAACTATCAATAAACCATATCTGACGATCCTCGGCACTGGCAAGTCAAATAAAGATGTCGTCCTGACTTATGATGATTACGCCCTTGCTCCCATGGCTGATATTGGAAAACTCGGAACTTTCCGCTCCTACTCTGTTTTCATTGATACGCATGACGTCACACTGCAAAATCTCACAATTGAAAATGCATCGGGCGATTCTCTCACACACGGACAGGCAATCGCGCTCTATGCCGATGGTGACCGGCTTGTGATTGATTCCTGCCGTCTGATTGGACATCAGGATACCCTTTTCACCGGACCGCTTCCGCCAAAAGAGATCGAGCCTGACGGTTTTATCGGTCCAAAACAATTTGCCCCAAGGATCAACGGCAGACAATATTATAAGAACTGTTATATCTGTGGCGACATTGATTTTATTTTTGGAAGTGCCACTGCTTATTTTGAAAACTGCGTGATAGAATCCCTGTGTCGTACTACAAATGCAAATGGCATTCAGGGCTACATTACTGCCGCCTCCACACCGGAAAGTCAGGAATACGGATATGTATTTTCCAACTGTAAACTTATCTCAAAGGACTGCCCGCCTAATTCTGTCTATCTCGGAAGACCATGGCGCAATTATGCTAAAACCGTTTTTCTTGAATGTGCATTGGGAAATCATATTCATGAATGCGGTTTTCATGACTGGAAGAAAGAGGATGCACGAAATACGGTTTTGTACGCAGAATATAGAAATTACCCCGCATCCAGCGCAGACACAACATCCAATAACCGTTCCCTAAACGATGATATCCACTGTATTGACGGCAGATGCATACCTTATCCACACCGGGCAGAATATGTCTGTGAATTAGATGCCGTACAGGCAGAACATTTTTCCAAAGAGAATGTGCTTTCCGGGGCAGATCACTGGAATCCATGACGTTCTCACAGATGGTTACAGTTCGCTCGTGCCTCGTTCCAGTAACCACAGATGTAGAGAGCTTTGGAACAGCTTGCAGATTATCATTGTTTTCTTTTCAGAAAAATGGTAATATAAAGTTAATATTTCACTGGTGTGTTACCAGCAATCACAAATGCAGATGAAAAAGAACTATACTTGTCAATAACTTGAGGAGGGTATCATACATGGAAGAAAAGATTTATAAAACAATGAGTTCCACAGGTGCTGCAAATCTTGCAATCGGGATCTGCGTTCTTGTTGGTGGAATTGTTTCCGGAATCCTTTTGATCGTAAACGGTGCAAGATTATTAAAACACAAAGGAAAAATTATGTTTTAATGGTATCTTTCCAAAAAGGAGAGAATGTATCCCTTTAAAGGGACACTTTCTCTCCTTTTTTCTTGCAATAAATGACCAGTCCGATAATAGAAACCAGATCAATCAGCACAACAACTGCTACCGACGCCATCCCCGGTCCAATTCCCTTTTTATCCGCAATTTTTCCAATAATGGACGGCATGATGATCGACCCGAGACTTGCGATCGTGAGAATGTAGCTCCACGCCATCGGGAACTTTTCAATGATTCCACCGGAAAACGAAACGGTTGTCGGATAAATTCCAGCCATGCTGAATCCGAATCCCATAATTCCTGCCACAATCCAGAATGTTGTCGTACTATTGATCAGAAGGAAGTAGAAAAAGACAATGCCAAGTCCCATAATGATCAGAAGATTCTCTTTTTTGATCTTCGTTGACAGTGTCGCTGTGAGAAGTCTTCCTGCCAGGATCATAATCCAAAGCACGCTCGCCATAAGCTGTGACAGGGAGGCGCTCAAAAGCCCGGTATCTTCAAAATAAGTGATCAGCCAGCCAATAACGCCCTGCTCTGCGCACAGATAGAAAAATAAAGTTCCTGTACACAGATAAAAAATCGGCTCTACAAAAAATCCAAGTCCGCCCTTGCCTTTTTCAACTTTTTCCACTTTGTCATTCTCAATTGGCATCCGCAAATATAAGATCCAGGACAGGATTCCCATTCCAACCATGACATAACAGGCAATGATCCAATTGTCCACATTATTTGCGGTCAGTATCGTCAAAAAGATTGGAAATGCGAATGCACCTACGGAAAACATTGCGTGTAACCCATTGATGATCCATGCTTTTCCGGGTGCCAGACTGTTGATCTCCGTATTGCAGAAATTGCTGCTTGCCCCTCTGGCAATCCCCGTGAGAAAGAATGCTGCTGCAAACCAGAATGGATTTTTTCCAAATATAATAAACAGATAGGATAGCGCAAAAAACAGATCAAAAAAGAGGATATTCTTTTTCTTTCCGATCACTGCCGGAAGTGCACCAGCCACAAAACAGGCAACCAGATTCCCTACAGAATGCAGGCTGACGATCAGACCCGCAAATCCGTAGCCTATACCTCTCGCAGAGCGGATGAACGGAAGCAGCGATCCAACTGACAATGTCAGCAATCCGTTGATCATAAATACACAATAGTTAAAAATGAACAGTTTTCTTTTATTGGTGTCTTTTAAGAAATCGAACATGGTGGTTCATTCTTCTCCTTTGTTGTTTCGTAATGTAACTTTTATTATACACGTTTTTTTAAATCAGCCTATTTTACGAATTCCTCAATCACACAGGAATGCTTCTTTGTCTTCACATCATAATTAATCCCGACAAGCAATAGATTTCCCTGATATTCTTCCAGACTTTCACAATATTCTTTCCCTTTGATCTGGCTGATTGCACCGGCTGCGCTCTTATCCCATTTTAATTCGACCACAAGTGCCGGTTTCTCCGGGTATTTTTTTCTTGGAATATATACCATATCTGCGAATCCTTTTCCCCCTGCCAGTTCACGATGCACAGTATAAAAATTTCTTGCAGCGTATAATGCCAGCGAGATTGTATAGCTTAATGCATTTTCGTCATTATACTGAATATGTGACGTCTCAAAATGAGCCTGTCTGATTCCTTCTGCAACCTGTTCCGGTCTTCTCTGCCAGATGGCATTCAATATGTCTGCGGAATTTTTCAGTGCCTGTGATACTTCTCCCCAGTCAGACACAGACACCGCATTCACATACTCACTTCTTATTTCATTATTTGGAATAAACACACATTTTTCATTCGAGTCATACCCCAGATAGCCTAGATGGATCAACAGTGTCAGGACATCATCCTCGGTGCGGAAAGTCGTCATATCGTTTGTAAAACTGCCCGTATTCACCGGTACTTTTTCCCCGGCGATCATGCTTAACACATCATCTTTCAGTCCGTCAAAGTTCATATCAATGTAAAACTGTAACGCTTCAAATGTTTCTGTCTGATTCCAGTAATTTTCTATTTTTTCAAAACGCATACAGTTCACAACCGATCTCGGACTGTAAATGGATTTCTCTTTTTCAAAGGAATAACCATCATACCAGCTTTTCACCTCTGACATGTCTGCTTTATATTGTCTGCACAATGCTTCTACTTCTGTTTCCGTGAATCCCACATAAGATGCAAGTGGTCCGGGACTGATCATGGAAAATTCATCAAACATATTTAACGCAGAATGCGTCCCATACTTCTTGATTGGCAAGATTCCTGTCATATAGGCAAGGTGAATGTATCCTTTATCTTTTAGCAGATCTCTCAGAAAATCAAGGTATTTCTCCTGCGCTTCCTTGTCCTGCTTGTATTCCCTGAAAATACAGTCCCATTCATCAATAATCACTACGAACGGAATCTTCTTCTCTCTGTAAATATCCTGCATGGATTCCACAAGGTCTGTATCGTCAAAATAATCCACATCCGGATGCTCTGCTTTCAGTTCCCGGATCACCAGCTTTTTGATCCGGTCGATCAGCTTGTCAACATCACCGGTTCTGCTTAAGAATTCCTGCATATTCAAAAAAATAGTATCGTACTGATTTAAATGCTTTTTAAATCCGCTCTCTTTTGAAATTTCCAATCCTTCAAACAGTTTTTCCGAATCACATTCTCTGCTATAATATGCGGACAACATGTTAGCTGCCATTGATTTTCCAAAACGTCTCGGTCTGCTGACACAGATATATCTCTGCATTGTGTTGATCACATGGTTACAATACCCGATCAAACCTGTTTTATCCACATAGATTTCGGAATGAACCATCTTATAGAACATGTCATTTCCCGGATTCAGATAATTTCCCATGAGGTCCTCCTGCTTTTCTATTATCGGCTGACGTTCACTATATGTTCCCCGTCACTGCCTGCCCGGCATTGCCTGTCATATTTTCGTTGCTTATTATGTTTATTGTAACGCTTTTGTAAGAAATACAAAAGAGCTTTTAAAATTTCTTTTTCGCATAAATAAGCATATAGATAACTCCAACACCCCAGAACAGAATCGCCACCCCACTTTTTCTCTCTGATTTTTGGTTCATTATAAAGGGTGTAGTGACTATAATGTCAATGATTTTTGCACAAAATAAAAATATCTGACCGAAAATATAATTTCTCGCCAGATATTTTCATTTATGAAATATTATGTTCCATACAATACTTTTCTACTAACTCTATAAATTCTCCTGCAACTGCAATCTGCCGCTCTGTCTCTTCTTTACTTGCAATATAAAAATCATCATAATCACTGGCATGCCGTATCTCTTCTGCCTCACCGATTTTTCTACCCACTTCTCGCGGAAAAATCTCTGTCTTAACATAATCTTTATTGAAATTGGCAATTGCATCTTTATGACGTTTAAATGCCCTTCCATCTAATGCATGAACTGCATTTATCGCATGAAAAATTGCATAATAGGCTCTGTTATTTGCGCCTTTATATTCACCTGCATTTAATAATATCTTTGCAGACTTCAGATCAGATTTTGCCGTCTCTATACGATATGACACAAGGTCTTTTCTTGTCCCTATCTTCTCATTATACTGCTCCATACAAAACCACTCCCTCCTTGTTCACATTTTCATAAAATGGATAATTAACAACCCATTTTTTAAAATGGCTCTCACTCTTCGCAATCGGTTTTATATCGATATCATTATCTAAATTGAAATCATAAGTCATATAGGAAAGTTCCTTGCTGTACTTCTTCAAATCTAAATCTGACAAATCTAACAATATCATAATATCTACGTCTGAGTCTGGTCTGAAATCTCCTCTGGCATAGGACCCATACAGAATAATCTTTGATAAATGTGTACCGTATATTTTTTTTATTTCTGAAATATAAGTTTGCAATAATCCGTTCATTTTTTGTGGCATAATTGTTACTCCTTTCCAGAATTATTTCACATTTCTCTCTCTATTATATCCTCTGATTCTTTATTCCACAATATTCTTTACGATTTCTTCCTGATCCCATTCACGATCGCATAAAACGCCGGGAATAATACACCGACAACCGGCCAGATGATCCATGTTCTGTCCCAGTCATTAGTTGTAAAGCTCCATGCAAGATAGATGGCTGTGGCGATCAGCCAGTAAACCATTACCGGGCCAGACATCTTTTTGTTTTCATGTTTTTTCTGTCTGGTGTAATCTTCTTCCTCCAGAAGCTGGTTCATCGCATTCATTTTGGCTGCACTTCTCACAATGAAATAGGTTCCGATTGCAACAAGTGCTAGAAGCATACATACCGCTGAAACCATATAAAAATCACTTTCAGATACCGCAAGTGTTCCAAATAAAGGAATCACAGAGCATATGCAGCATGCAATTCCGATGACAAGCTGAGTCACATACATACTGTGATAAGCATCTCTTTTTTCCTTCACCATGCCACTTACACCATAGACAGTCTCTATGTCTTCCTTTTCCATAAATTCATATTTCTTTGTTTTCATACCACAAAGAATAAAAATCGTTACTGCAATTGCAATTAAAACAATCAAAACACAGATTCCTATTCCAGCCGCTGCATTTTCACTGATATGATAATCTGGCATCTCACTCATTGCTCCAAGCATTAATAAGACAATTGGAGATAAAATGCATAGCATCGTAGCAAAGGCTGTTTTTCCTGCCGACCAGTCAATGATCTGCAAATATTCATTTGCCATTTCCATTGTAACTTTATGTACGCTCCTGTCGCTCTCGCTTTCATTTTCCTGCATCTGTGACGGCGCGTATTCTTCCTCTTCCAGTTCATCTTTGATCAGGTAATCTGTGGTCACTCCAAAAATCTCGCTGAGTTTTAAAATCTTATCCAGATCAGGGATAGACTGCGCACCTTCGTATTTTGAAATCGACTGGCGCGTCACTCCGAGTTTTTCTGCAAGCTCCTCCTGTGACCATCCGTTCTTTTTCCTCAAGTTGATAATTTTGTCTGCTAGAATCATAACTTCCTCCATTTTTTCGTCTTTTCTTTTTCCGGACAATTGCTTTTCGCTTTCAGTTCTCTTTTTCGTGTCCTCGAAAAATTTCTCTGTGTTGTGCCAAGATTGAGCGTCTGTCCATAAGAAAAAACTATCATTTTTTACCATTACACACCAGAAAGCCGCCTCATCAATTTGTCAACCGATGGTTGCAATGCGCTTGTTTGCGGTATTTTATAGCAAAAAGAGAATCATTTTCAGATTTAACAAAAAATTAACTTAAAAGTAATTTACTTCAAAGTTAATTACGTCATATGTAGTTTGTAAAACATATTATATCAACCCATAGTCTCCCAGGCACCGTTTCAACCCATCCATCACACCACTGAACACGACTCCATGCTCCGCTGCCTTGCCACAGTCCATCCAAAGATTATGCACCGCAGAACCTTCTTGTACTTGCTGCCTGCTTCCGGTGATACGCAAAAATTCTTTGGTGATCTCATACATAGACTGAGTTGTCTCGCTTCCAAAATTATAAACACCACCCGGAAGCTTTATCACACGTTCCATATTCTCGCACACCTCACGCAGATAAGTGATCCCGCGGTACTGCTTTCCAAAGATAAGCGTCTCTTCTGCATTAAGGACATTCAATAAATAATTGCCTCTCGGTGAAATATAATCATACATCCATTCCGCCCGCAGCATCACAGAATCCGGCTGTCTGTCCAATACCCGCTGTTCCATTTCCAGTTTATGCGCTCCGTAGATATTCGCAGGCTTCGCCTCATCTTCCCGATATGGTCCGTCACTCTCGCAGCCACGGTACACCTGATCAGAACTGAAACAGATCAGCTTTCTTCCGTCTGATGCGTTTGCCAGATAAACCGGAAGAAGTACATTTGCATGATAGGAAGCCTCCGGGGTTTTCTCGCAAGTTCCCACATCCGAGATTGCGGCAGTGTGGATGATCACATCTGCTTCGCTCTCCTCCACGATCTGCCTGATCTGTTTTTCGTTCATTCCCTGAATGGACGGAGCCGCGATTGCTCCTTCTAACTCTTTCATCAGGCGTGCACCCACAAATCCGCGTGCTCCGGTAATTAATATTTTCATTCTGTTTTCCTCCTCATTCTTTTTAATGCATCTTCAACTCAAAGTCTTGATTTTCCTCCTCACATAATATCACTCATCGCCCTGTGCAAAATATGCATCGCAGAACCCATTCCATTTTTCTTCATACTCATCATGTTCTAATTCCGTCAGATCATATGGTGTGTAAATATTTCTTTTTTGTGCTTCTGTCACAAAATATTCCAGATAATCTGCCTCTTCCGCTGACCAGAAAGCCAGCACCGTATCCAACCCTTTCTCTACCGCAACCGCCATCCCCGTGTGTCGTTCGTTATTCTGCTTACATAAAAAAATCCTCATGTGTCATATATCAACGATAACACATAAGGATTTCCTCTTCAAATTATTTATTTCAGGGAGATTTATGAAAAAAAGTTTTGCATCACCAATGATGGTGTATCAGATTTTATCGGCACTATGCATACCATCTTTCTAGCAGATTCCCAGATAACTTCCCAGTTTCTCAAACTCTTCCGGATTAATGCAGTTCGGTATTTCCACATCTGCAATCTTTTCCCTGCACTCCTCATAATCCATCCAGCAGACTTCTGCGACTTCCGACTCTTGCAGTTTCAGTTTACCAATATCCACCGGCTGTCTGTATACAAAATCATTACTGAACTCATTATCCCGGAATATTTTTCCAGCAAAAGTTGTCCCAAACTTCACGAGTGTTGTTCCGAATAGTTCCAGCTGCTCCGGCTGTGCAGACAATCCCAGTTCCTCCTCAAACTCCCGCAGTGCACTCTCCATGACCCCATCTCCGGCACTGATATGCCCGGCAGAAGAGATATCATAGCAGCCGGGGTACGAATCCTTGTTATCGCTCCGCTTCTGAAGCAGTACATCATATCCGCTCTTATCATTTTCCCGCACGATCCAGATATGAACAGTTCCGTGCAGTGCGCCTTCACGATGTGCCACACCGCGTTCTTTTACTACGCCTGTTTTACTTCCATCCTCATTTAAAATATCGAAAAGCTCCAACTCTTTTGCATCCAGAACTGCCTGCTCCAGAATATCCTGCTTATTGTATACAAGCTTTAAAGAAAAGAACTCCTTCTGCTCCTCTAACAGACGGAAGAAAATCCGGTCGCCTTCCCAGAGATTCAATTCCGAAATCCGGTCTTTCTCTACCCATTCCAGCACACCTTCGTTGCAGTCGATCGGTGTTCCCTCGAATCCATCTGCCGTAAAAAGTGACATGTATTCCACCGTGTCTTCCCCAAGGACAAACGTGATGATTCCACGATATTGCCAGGAAGTCAGGGTATAACCGGTTTCCTCCCGGACTTCCCTTAACATGCATTCTTCCGGGCTTTCTCCCCACTCAAATTTTCCTCCGACACCGATCCATTTATCATGATTAATGTCATTTTCCTTTTTGATCCGGTGAAGCATCAGATATTTGTTATCTTTTTCGATATAACATAAGGTTGTTAATTTGTTCATCTGTGAAAATACCCCTGTCTCTTTTCATTTAATTTTAGCTTATCACTAAACTAGGGGATATTGCAACTATACGCTGTGAGCACTGCTCATTGCTTACGCATAGTATTTCGCCTGTGCGTTCCATAGCTCGTAGTATTTGCAGTTCGTCTGCTCCACGAGCTCCTCGTGTGTTCCCTGCTGCACGATCCTGCCCTGGTCAAAGACGACAATCTCATCACAAAACCTGCAGGAAGAAAGCCTATGACTGATGTAAACCGCTGTCCGGTCGCCAACAATCTCATTGAAGCTGCTATACACCTCTGCTTCCGCGATCGGGTCTAAGGCTGCAGTCGGTTCATCTAAGATCAGGAATGCCGCGTTCTGGTACAGTGCCCTTGCAAGTGCGATCTTCTGTTCCTCGCCACCGGAGATGTTCACTCCGTCAGCATCACAATCCTTGTAAAGCCAGGTGTCCAACCCCTTTTTCATCCGGTCGGAATGTACATCAAAGCCAGCAAGCTTCAAGCATTCCTGCACCTTGTCTGCATCATACTCTGTAGATGCCGCCACATTCTGACCTAGTGGAAGGGCAAATAGTTTAAAATCCTGAAAGACAACCGAGAATACAGACATATATTCCTTATACTTGTATTTCTTAATGTTGATTCCATTTAACAGGATCTCGCCTTCTGTCGGATCATAAAGACGGCACAAAAGCTTGATAAACGTTGATTTTCCAGAACCGTTCTCCCCGACGATCGCTAATTTTTCCCCGATACGGAATTTCAGATTGACATGGTCTAACACTTTTCTGTCTGTGCCTGGATAGCAGAAGCTGACATCCTTAAATTCCACTTCGTACTGACAGTCATTTCTTTTTTCCACGGTAAGGCTTCCCTGATACATATCATTCGGTGTATCCAGAAAATCAAAGGTTTTCTTTAAAAATTCCCAGTTTGTATTCACTTCACCAATTGCACCCAAAAATTCCTCCAGATTATGGCTTAAAGCCGTCACCGCACTGATATACTGTGTCACAGCACCGATTCCAAATGCACCTCCGTATGCCTTTAAGCAGACAAGCAGATACACCAGACCACTGCAGAGCCGTTCTGCCATATTTGCAGCCGCTGCCAGAACTCCTACTTTTCCTTTTTCCAGACGATCCATCTCGGTTCCGATTCCCCAGACTTTATTTTTCTTATAAAGTCCCATAGCAGCCGGGATCTGCTCATAAACACGGATATCCTGCTCCCGTTCCCGTTCTCCTGCCATACCTGCCATGAAACTCCAGACACGATTTCCAAAAGTTGCACGCTCAGAAAGCTCTGCAATCATGTTCTGTGCCCGTTCCACAATTCTCGATGCCAAAGTCGTAAATCCCAGTATTCCAGCAAGAAACACAATCGCAAAAAGAGGGCTGTTCATCCACAGAAACGCGCTTTTCACCGCTTTTGCCTGAAAAAAACTCACAGTGAGCATCAATGCTCCGGCAATACCGGCAATTGCCTGCAGCATCCTCTCCAGAGTAAAGACAACCATACACAGCCCAAATCTGCTCCACCGGTTAATCTGTTCAATCTGTAATACTTTATCCTGAATGACGGCATCATCCACTTTTTCAAAATCCAGTGACAACATTTTTTCACTCAAAATGTATCTTAATTTTTCTAACATGCGGTTCCGTTCTACTGTGTAACGGTTCTTAAAATAATGGTAAATCAGTCCCAACAAGCTCTCGATTCCGAGTAAGAGCAGTACCAGATTGCGTAGAACAACCGGATTTTTCGCTCCTGCCAGTTCCGTAATGATCTGTGCCGAAAAATAGATCCCGGCATAAGGAAGCACTGCACCGGTGATCACGTAGAAAATCAGCGCCACTAACATTCCCGGCGACTCTCTCCACCAGATTCCGATTGCCCTTTTATTCATCCCAATTGTCTCACGCATCGAATGCAGCATCTTCCATTCCTCCTTCCGTGTAATACCTGCTCTGCACCTCATACAGATGTGCATATTCTTTTCCTGCTTCCATGAGTTCCTCATGCGTTCCCATCTCCGCAATCCCTCCTGCTCCGATTAAAATAATGCGGTCACAGAACCTTGTGGACGCAAGACGGTGCGACACATAAATAGAAGTGGAACCCTTTGTCAATTCATGATATCTCTCGTAGAGATCGCTCTCTGCGATCGGATCTAATGCCGCCGTCGGCTCATCCAGCACGATCACCGGAGCATTTCGGTAGAGTGCCCTTGCAAGCATGAGTCTCTGTGTCTCGCCTCCGGAAAGCTCGTATGCATCCAGATGAACCTTCCGCCCCAGTTTTGTCTCATATTTCTCTGACAGTCTTTCAATGTTTTCTTCCAGACCTGCATCCTTTACTGCCGCCTTCACGCGAGAAAAATCAATCTCATCCACGCACTGTGCCACATTTTCTGCGATTGTTCCCGGCAGAATGGAAAAATCCTGAAAGACTGCGGAAAATAGTCTGTAATACTCTTTTCGGTTATATTTTCGGATATCCTCGCCATTTAAGAGCACACACCCATCTGTCGGGTCAAAAAATCCACACAAAAGCTTCACCAGTGTTGATTTTCCAGCTCCATTTCTTCCCACAACCGCAAGCTTTTCCCCATTTTGTATCGTAAGATTTAAGTTGTGTAACGTATCCTCTGATGCCCCCGGATACCGGAAACTCACATTTTCCAATCGAAGCTCATACTGTCCTGCTGCATTCTTTGGAAGCGGCTCCCCATCTTCAAACCGGTACGGCTCCTCGTAGGAGATCAGTTCCATCACGTCAGAAATCCCAACACCTGACTGCCTGATCTGTGCCACATTTTCCATGATTCCCTGCACCCAGCTTGTAAAACCGCTCACCGCGGAAAAATATAAGATAAACTGTGGGGCATCCATATTTCCTGCAAGCACCTGTCCGATCAGATAGGCATACGCAACTCCATTCCTGATCAGTGCAGAAAAAATGTTCACACAATCTGCCATAAAATGATGGTTTCCCAATGCCCTTTCAAAATGCATGAATATCTCATAATTCTGCTTCATCGTTTTTAACAGCCATTCCTTCATATGAAGAATCCGGATATCTTTTGCAGAGACCGGACTCCACGCCTCACCTCTCAGATACCACATGCATTGCCGCGCATGGTCATTTTCTGCCCTGTTGTTCTGCAGCCATACCACAGACCTCTGTGCCGCCAGATAACTGACAACTGCTGCAAGGATTGTGACTGCCAGAATAAGCACATTCATCCTTTTCATGACAAACAGGTACGCAAGGAATCCCAAAATACAGAACACAAGCTGATTTAACTGTATCCATATAATCTCCGTTGCACTGCTGTTGCTGTTGGTTGCCTGGTTAGTGCGCTCTTTCTTTTCCTGAAAATCTTTTTTTCCAAGGTTACAGTAAGATGTTGCGCCAATTTTTTCCGTGATTGCTTTGCAAAGTGACATGCGGATTTCTATCTTTCCCTGATAGGTTGCATTGTTTATGTATTCTTTCAGTCCGGTAAGCAACAGGATTCCACTTGAAAAGAACAGGATAGTTGTCACTAACTCTTTCAATGCGATCTGCTCCTCAATATCGCGCAGTAATACCGGTGTCACGTATAATTCGAGCAGCTGTAATATAAGCGCCAAAATTGCGTCTACAACCAGCCATACCAGCACAGCCGGAGCTTCTTTTACCGCCTGCCGGATCATGAACCTGATCGTTTGGATGACGCCGTATTCTGATTTGTGGTTATTCATTGTGGTTCCTCCGTGAATGTGAAATTTCTAACAGTCTTTACTATAGTACAAAGAAAAAAAGATGCATGTTTCAGGGACGAACTGCATCTTTTCTGGGACGAATTGTATTATTCCTGTGGCAGCAAAATCTCCGTTGTGAAAGCTCCGTCTTCACTGTTGCGGCTTAGATAGCCGCCATAGCGTTCCACAATATCATCGATACGGACAAGTCCGAATCCATGTCCCTGTCCTTTTGTGGTGTGGAATCTGCCACTGATTTTTTTCTGTTTTTTCGTTGCGGTAAAGTTGGTGAAAGACATGTAGAGCTGGGTATTTTTCATGTCCATGTAGATGCGGATCATGCGCTTCTCTTCCGGCAATTGCAGGCTCGCCTCAATCGCATTGTCGAAGAGGTTTCCAATGATAATGCAGAGATCCATCTCCGATGTTTTTAATGCGACCGGTACATGGGCATCCGCCACGACCGGAATATGTTTTGACTTTGCCAACGAGATCTTACTGTTTAAGATGGCATCGGTCATTTTGTTCCCAGTCTTGATCACGGTATCCACGGTGGACAGATCCTCGTCTAACTCATCAAGGTATTTACTGATCTGTTCCAAGTCACCGTCTTTCGCATAGCTTTTGAGTACCTGGATATGGTTTCTATAATCATGCCGCCAGCCACGAATCTGACGGTACATGTTCTCCACCTCCTGATAGTGAGTCTGGACTAACTCGCTCTGGTAGGCGGCTAATTGTCTGTTAATGTATTTGGATAGCAGGGACATTGTATTTTATCTCCTCGGGCAGTTGTTCTTTTATTTCAATTTTTCACGTATCTTAAAAATATTTTATAAACGCCTCATTCAGCTTCTTATAGCTTCCTCTTGGAACCAGAAGTTTCTCCCCGGTGTTCAAAATCAGCTCCGTCTTGCCAATACGTCTCACATAATTGAGATTCACCAGATATGACCGCCCCACGCGGACAAAAGCTTCATCCAGTTTTTCTTCCAGTTCTGATAAGGTTCCACGCATCTCGTAATCGTTATCTGCATGGATGATATTATAATTCCGGTTTGATTCGATAAAGCGGATCTCCTTGAGTGGAAGCCTAAGGAGTTCTCCGCCACATTCGACCAGAAGCACGGCATCTGCTGTCTTCAAACGCTCTACAGCCCGCTCTAAAACACTGTCTATTTTCTCCTGCGAGACGGGTTTTAACAGATAGTGAAGTGCCTCCACATCGTAACCTTCCTGAATGTACTCCATATACCCCGTCACAAAGATGATCTGCATCTGGCGGTTGTGTTTTCGGATTTCTCTGGCAAGCGCGATGCCGTCCATTTTCTCCATCTCGATATCAAGGAACAAAATCTGCGTCCTGTCATATGCCTGTTCGAATAAAAACTGTTCGCTGCTTGCATATTCCTGAATTTTTACATGATGAAAAGTCTGGTGAAGCCATCCCTCCACCAGACTTTTGATATACGCTCTCTGTTTTTCCTCATCGTCACAAATTGCTATTTGATATGTCATATTAGCAGATTTCCACAAGTTCGATCTTGAAATTCAATTCTTTTCCTGCCATCTCATGGTTTGCATCAAACGTAATAATTCCGGCTTCCTTTGCCACAACCGTAACCGGGAATGGCTGTCCCATCTCATTCTGAAGGTAAACCTGCTGTCCTTCTTCCAGTTCTTCTGCACCCGGCAGCTGGCTGATCTCCACATGAAAGATTGCATTTGGATCAGGCAGACCGTATGCTTCTTCCGGCATCAGGTGGATGTCTTTGATCTGTCCGATCTCCATATCTGCCACTGCACGGTCGAATCCTTTTATCATCATACCGGCTCCGCACACGAACTCTAATGGCTCACCGCGGTCATAAGATGAGTCGAATTTTGTTCCATCGTTAAAGGTTCCTGTATAGTGGACTTTTAATGTCTTTCCTACATTTGCTCCCTCGATCTTGCTGCGTTCTCCACAGCCGCATCCACAGCCTTCTCCGCTCTCTGTTCCTTCATGGGAACCGCATCCGCAACTGTGATTTTCCTCTGCATCATGATGTCCGCATCCATGTCCCTCTTCATGATCTCCACAGGTATGTCCCTCCCCATGGTGGTCACAGGTCTGTCCTGCATCTATAAGTTTTCCATTTAAGTAATCTTCGACTGCTTTGTCAGTATCTCCGGATGCACCTGAGCAAACTTCAATCCCCGCCTCTGTAAGGGCATTGATCGCACCGCCACCGATTCCTCCGCAGATCAACGCCTTCACGTTCCTGTCGGCAAGTACTCCGGCAAGTGCGCCATGTCCTACTCCGTTAGAACTGATCACCTCACTGGAGATCACTTTATTATCCTCTATTTCATACACTTTAAAATTCTCTGTTCTTCCAAAATGCTGAAAAACCTCTCCGTTATCATAAGTTACTGCAATTTTCATACTTTCTTTTCCCTTCTCTTTCTTAATTATAAATAACTGACAAGCCACTCTTTTTATTATAACGGATGCATCTGCTTCTGGCAACCTGCCAGCCTCACGCTTCCTGTCGGCGCTAAAATATCATTACTGTGGATCCATAGCTCGTTCCAATCATAAATTATCCTGCTTCAAAAAGTATTTTTTAATAGCCTGCTCCTTTAACTCTTCCCCGATCACAATGATCACTTCCTGTCCCTTCTCGATCAGGTTCATGCTAATCCCATTATGCGTTGCATTCAGCTGTAACCAGCTTCCATCCTCCTTCTGTAAAAAACCTTTTACGCGGAATATCTCACCGCATTCCCTGTCATTCATCAGTTTTCCCACAGTAGTCTTTAACTGTTCCTCCGTCATTTTCACATTCATAAAATAGACAGATTCAAACCCTTTTTTCTCTTCCATATCCAGTTTGCGGTAGCTCTCCATCTGATAGCCGCAGCTAATCAGCCGGTTGAAATCTTCTTCATTCAGATCCAGTGTGCTTTTGCGCAGCACCTCTTTGTCCACCCTGCGCGGACACTTTATCTGTTCCAATGCACGGTTTAGGTGTGCGACCGTGGTGTCTGCCTGCTCCGCTGACACTTCATCCGCATGACTTAAGATAATCTCTCCTGCATTCGCCACCTCCGAAGCCAGAATATATTCTGCCTCCTCAGATAAATGCTCTTCCAGATTTGCATCCACAATCGCAATCACATTTCCCACCTCATACCAGCAGTCTAACGGTTCTTCCCTCAGCGCATCAAAAAATTCGTCCACATCAAAAATACCGGATGGCTCAACTATGACACGGTCATAGCCACACATTCCCATTGCAATCAGTTTTGTCTTAAAACGTCTTCTGTGACAGTCCGCGTCACAGCCACCGGAAACCATTTCCAACTCGCAGTTGTCTCCCATCAGATCCTGTAACAGCATCATATCAACGTTCACGGCTCCAAAATCGTTCTCAAGGATTCCGATGTTCTGTCCTTTGGCAATGAGATATTCTGCATATTTTTTCAAAAAGGTTGTTTTTCCGGCTCCTAAGAAGCCTGTGATTAAGTCTATTTTTACCATCGCTACCGCCTCTCTACTACCCATCAGGTTATTTTCTTTCAAAAATTTCTGTCAGAATTGCATTAAATACAGAATACACTATATAGTGGGACAGATTTTATTCCCTGCACCATACCGAAATTTCTTGCTGAAATTCTGATTGCGTATGCAGGCGCATATTTTTCCATGTAAACCATCATACTTTTTGCTTTTACATGATTTCCTGCTTTACATTCCACCGGAATTACATGATTTTCTTTTTGTATCAGAAAATCCACTTCTGCTGTATTATCTGATTCCCAATAATAAAGCTGATAACCATTCGTTTTTAATGCAATCGAAACATAGTTCTCTGTCATAATCCCACGAAAATGTTCTGTCTCTCTGCTCCTTAATGCTTCAAGACTCATTCCCATCCTCGCAGACATGATTCCCATATCGCTATAATATAGTTTAAATGCACTTAAATCCTGATATGCAACAACTGGATAAAATCCCTGTGTGCACTTCATGCATTTGTTCACAATTCCTGAACGGATCAGCCAGTCAATCGCATCTCCATACTGGGATGCACGTGCACCCGATCTTATAAGCTTATATTGGAATTTTTTTGTATCTTTTGCAAGCTGTGCCGGCAGAGAATCATATGCTTCAAAAATACGTACTGTATCCCCCTTGTCTGCATACTTTGTCATGTCAGCAATATATGAGTTCAAAAGCATTTGTCTTATCTCTTCCTGACCAATTGAACTATTCCTCATAATATCAGCTTTCACTGCTGCCGGCATTCCACCTATGATGCAGTAGTGTTCAAATTCCTGCATAGCCTCCTCATGAAGTGCATCCTCTAATGGTACATTACTATTATAATGTTCCCGGATGGTATCTGAAAGTATTTGTTTTCCCTTTGCCCACAACACCTCTTCCAAATCCATTGGATACATTGTCAACATTTGTACTTTTCCTACTGGGAATGAGTATTTTTCACGATTTACAGCTACTCCTAATAAACTTCCAGCTGCCATTACATGATACTCTGGTGCCTCTTCCGCAAAATATTTCAAAGATGTCAATGCTCTCTCACACATCTGTATTTCATCAAAAATGATAAGAGTTTCTTCCGGCACAATTTTTACTTGATAATATTTTTCCAACCTGTCTTGCCCCATAGATCAAAAGTGGCATGCGCCCCTTTGTCTGCTTTTTCCATTCACATAATTTATCCGTTATTTTTCGTTTCATATATGCATCACCCTTGCATTCGTGTGTTTTAGTATATTATATTACACTTTTCATATGAATAAATGTATTTTTTTACATTTAATACCGGTTGTGCACCTTCTCCGCAAAACATAAAACATCCTTAATCTCAACTTTCGTTCCATCATCCAGCACTGTGGTTCCACTCATCCGTCCAAACACCTGATGCTGGTCAGATACGATCAGTTTATAATCCAGACATGCGGATCTGTCCAGAAGCGGCATAAAATCCATCTCAAATCTTCCGTCACTGGAAGTGAATTTCCACGGCTTGCAATAATCATCCTCCGGGATCACAAAAGTCACATCATCGATTTTGTGTGCCACGCCGTCATAGAAGATCACGTTTTCCGAAGCTGCTTTCGTATTTCCGAATCCATAGCCGATATTAAACCCAAATGCATGTCCATCTACATCGCAGTTCCCGGAACCCCAGTACCAAGTGTTATCATATGTCCACACACCTCGTCCCCAGTCGAGCGTTCCGAAATGTTTTTCCGGATGAAATTCGTACCGCTTTCCATTATATTCTGCAAAACCTTCCGCGCGCATACAATTGATTTTCTGGTTATAATAGAATCTTCCTTTTTTTCTTTTCCGCTCTCCGTGTATTGAAAACTTACCGTATCATTCCCTGTCTGTGTTCCCACACAGCGAAATACATCTTCCACTACTGGTGACGCACCGTCTGTTCCGATCCGATAGAATACGACATCATATTCCGCCGCACTGACACTGGATGTAACCTCGATAAGACCACCGCTACAAAGATCAAAGTTAGTACGGTATCCAAATTCATAATTATCAAATACATGCACTATATTTCCATCCCTGTATTTAGCTTGCAAATCCATATAAAAATGGTTCTGCACCATATCCCGGTATTCATCTATCACCTGCTCATAGGACGCAGCCGCTCCGGCAACACTGTCCGCCTGATTTTCTGCTGTTTCATCCCCGTCTGTACTGCTGTCTGTTACCGTCGCTGTCGGGTCATACTCCTCAAACTGCAGATCCAGGATCTGATAATTTTCTTCGCTGTCATAGTTAAAATATACATCCAGGTAGCCGAAAAAATCGTGCTTTTCTGCTAATCCCTGAATCCCATAAGTGGCAACAAGACAGTTTTTCACTTCATTATCATAAAGTGCTGGTTTAATATCCCACATTCCCCATGCTGCAAGTATCAGCCATCCTGCCGTGATTCCAACATTGAGCAATGTTAAAAATAGTTTAGTCATCTGCTTTCTCCCTGAAATCATCAATCATCTGTTGTATCTCATCCATTTCTTTTTTCGACAGCTTCTTTCCGGAAGCAAACGCTGCGATAAATGCCGGAAGGGAACCCTGAAATGTCTCTTCCACGAACTGTCCGCTCTTTGCAGCATAAAAGGCTTCCCTGGACACAATGGAAGTGACCACGCCGTCCTCATTTTTCATGATGCCTTTCTCACAGAGTTTGCGGAGCACCGTGTAGGTTGTGGATTTCTTCCACTCAAACTGCTCGCTGCACAGCTTCACTAATTCCCCGGAACTGACCGGTTCTCTCTCCCAGATCAGTTCTGCAAATTCTGTCTGGATTGCGCCCAATTCGTAATCTCCCATAGTTTTTCCCCCCTTATTTAAAATGGTCGGTTTATTTGTAACAGATCTTACTTTTGGGTTTATTCCGAATAAACCTTGTGGTTTTAGCCTATCCAAAATAAACCAGTCTGTCAAGTAGATTTCATTATTTTAATAGAAATAATATCTTTTGAAGCATTGTTCATCTTAAAATAAAAAAATGAATTAAAAAAAGACGGATTATAAGGTGTCACTTTCCAACACTTTATAATCCATCTTTCTATTACGTTTTATATTTTCCCGCAGTTTTACGACTTTACGCTGCTTTTCTCCAACTTAGGATCTATGCGGCAATTCTTACACCTGAATCCGGTCTGCAATTTCATTTCCCATTGCAAATCTTGATCCTTTTACCCCAACGATCAATGCGTCCTTCAGCTTTCGGATAATCTGTATATTATCTCCCTCTTCCACATGATGTTCGCGCAGGAAATCCATGACTTCCGGCACACCAAACATCCACTGGATCGTATAGCTTCTTCCGATTGCAGCCTTTGATAATTTCTGCATAAAAATGCCCCCTTTTCTTTCATTGTAAGAACAGTATGCCCTGTTAGTCAATGGAAATGTAAGGTTAGGAAAAACTTTTTTTGCAGGTATTTTTTCCCTGAAATTCAAGGTTTTGTTGCTGCTATCCACATGACAATCTGTTTGTTTTGAATAACTTTCGGTTAATAAGTATTCATCTGCGCCGCAAAAATCCTGCAGCACAGCTCATTATATGTTTCTTCGGAAACTTCGTCGCTATTGATCACGTATATTGAACCTTTTTCCGGATCATTTTCATCTCTGTATTCTTCCGAAAAATCCATCTCATTCACTTTGCTGTCAGCCCCATCATATCTTTCCATATGATAAACCTTGTAACCACTGTTCATCTCATTGCTGTACAAGATCCATACATATCCCTGATAATAGGTATAAGACAGACTTTCAGCTGTCCCATCTCCTGCAGCAAATTCATACACTTCACCATCTCTGGCATCCAAATATTTTCCGCCATAAGGTCCACAAAGTATCAGTTCCTCTTCTCCATCATTATCAAGATCTTCCCGATCTCCAATGGAATAAGCATCCCACTCTTCGCTATCCATATCTAATTCTGTAATATAAAAAGTTTTCGCTGTGTCATACAGACAATGCGCACTGACTTCTCCATTTACAAATCTGTCCAGCAGTTCATCTGCTGACATCTGCACAAAACCTTCATTTGAATCCCCACTTGTCTCCTCTGTAGAAAACGTAATATCTCCTTCTAACGTGTCATTTTCGACCAGATTACTGTCTTTTATCTCCGATACAGATTTACCACACCCTGAAATTATAGCAAAACCCACAAAAAAAATGACTGATAATTTTTTTCTATTCATGTTGCCGCCTGTCTCTGTTGTTTTCTGTAAAATTCTAAATTAATATCATTTTCTGCTTTTTCATTATAGCGCAAACATTTCCTGACAGATGTTCTTTCCACTCTCTGTCTTAAAAATATTTTGATATGCCTGCAAAGCTGCTTCTTTCGCCAGTCCATCCTCCAGAATATTTACCAGAAAATCAGCCTCCACAAGAATCTGATAATCAATACCATCGATTGCATCATAAGTATGATGATGTGCGATCAGGTATTTCACACGCTCGATCACGTTTTCCTCAAACTGCAGCTCTTTTAGCAATTTTTCTGCAATCGCAGGGCCTTCCTTTTCCTGAAGCTTTCCGTTTGAACTGCCGTATTTTTCCTCACACAGATGGATACCAATATCATGCGTCAACGCAGCCGCTTCCAGAATAAATAAAGTGCTTGCATCTACGTGCTCCATCTCCGCGATCAGCTTCGCATAGCTGTGCACCTTGCAGAAATGCTGGATCCGCTTTGGATCTCCACTGTATAAACGAATCATTTCATAATGTAATCTGTTGATCATATCGTTCTCTTCCTTTGCTTCTTCCCAATCTTAAATAGCAAGCAGATTCTTAATCGCTTCCATATATATAAGAACCGCCTCTTCCATCTCAGAAACAAGGATAAATTCATCTGCGCTGTGAATATGATAATCCATTCCCAGTTTTTCCGGTCCAAATGCAATGATATTCTTCAATGATTTTGCATAAGTACCGCCACCGATCACCATTGGTTCATGTTCTGTGTCACCTGTCACATCTACATATGCTTTGTACAGCGCATTTACAAGTGGAGATTCTCTTGGGAAAAATAATGGATCACCAATTTCTCCAATCTCAATCCGTCCATTTTCATCCTCTAACCTTGCCTCACACATTGTACGGACATCTGCTGCTTTCAATGTCACCGGCACACGGATATCGATCGTGCATGAAATGATACCATCTTCCGTTTTGACAATTCCGTTGCATAAAGTCAGGGCACCATACTCATCTTCAAATTTCAGTCCTACACCAGCGCCATCACAGGACGTTCCGATATGTTCATTATAAAATTTTACAAAATCATCTTCAAATCCGGCTTTTTCCATGCACTCAAATGTCACACCGGCCGCATTGACACCAAGTTCCGGCATACTTGCATGTGCAGGTACACCTTTTGCAAAAATAGTAATCTGTCCATTTTCCTCTGTCACACGATACTGCTGAAGCTTTGTCTCTGCAAGAGAAGCCTCTAATTTTTCTTTCAGTCCCGCCTCTGTTGGAATCACAGTTGTACAGGTATCACATACAGCATTTGACACAAATCCACCGTTCATGGAAATGATTTTTGTATTTTTCGAGTAAGCTGTCATAGACATATGACCTTTTTCGCCATGTATACATGGGAAATTGGCATCCGGTGTAAATCCACAGGATAACTCTTCTGCGACCTCGTTGTAATGCTCCATACATTTTGAGCCGGTCTCCTCGTTGCATCCCATGATGAGACGGACTCTTTTATTCAGTTTTACACCCGAATCCCGGAGAAGTTTCATCGCATAGAGCGCCTCTAAAACAGGTCCCTTATCGTCCGTTGTTCCACGTCCATATACATGATCTCCATCTCTGGTCAGCTTAAATGGATCATAAGTCCAGTCACCGCCTACCGGCACGATATCTAAATGTCCTGCAATACCAACTATCTCTTCCCCTTCGCCCATCTCTGCATAACCACAATAATGATCCAGATTTACAGTCTTAAATCCTAATTCTTCTGCAATTTTTAATCCTTCTTCCAGTGCCTTTGCCGGACCTGCACCAAATGGTTTTCCCTCTTCCGGTGTACCGAGCTGTGAATCAATTGCAACTAATCTTCCTAAATTTGCTATCATTTCCTCTGACAATGCGTGGACTTGTTCTTTCATGTTCATAATTCTTTGTTCCTTTCCTATCTATCAAAATTTGTTTCAAACATCTCTTATATACCTAAATATGCGTTCACTTTCTCCGGTGTATCCAGCCGCAAAGCCATGATGGTTCCATAGATCATATAATCAACCACATCTTTCGTGATTTTCTCCTCAAATCTCGCCTTCATTTGATCCGGATATTGATGCACCAGAAAATGCACACGGTAATTGTCATCTTTCCTTGAAATAAATGCACTGATATACAATCCATTTATAGCTGCGGTCAGGACCTCATCGTCTGTAATTTTTATATCCAAATGATAAGACTTTGAAACAAGATAAAAATCTTCCCCACGTTTCTCAATCTTCTTATCCGTAATCTCCCCAATGGAAAAATCCTGCACATGATTTGCCGTTGCAAGAAGAAACTGCGTGTCTAACTCTTTTTCATAAACATAATTTAAAATATCTCTCGGTGTATACTGCATGATTCGGTCATCTCCATGTAAGCTTTTGGTATATCTTATAGTATCTGCGTTTTCTCAATGATTTAGATCTTCTTCTGTATAAAATGTACCTGTCATCTGCGCATTGATCTCTGCAATTTCACGTTTTCCATTAATATAATCTGCATAGATATCCCAGAGATCCATGTCGCAGTCCTGTAAACCGTCATCATCTGGAATCCATGCCTTAATCAGCGCAATCCGTTCCTCTTTTGTTGTATCTTTGATCAAATTTGATTTCATGCTTTCTTCTGGAGATAATCACCTGTATTATCTCTGCTCCTTTTTTCTTATAAAATGATTCATAATCGTTATATGATTAATTTAAGATTGCAGTGCACGCCAGAAAAATCAGAGATTTCCCTGGCTGACGGGCATTCGCTTCGCTCGGCAGTCTTTATTATACCATAAATCATTTCTGTGTGCGAATCGAATATCGTGCATCCCCACTGAACGTTTTTTTGTAATGGGAACCAAGTTTCCCGGTACATAAAAAAGACTTCCGGTATTTCCGAAAGCCCTTTTGTACACTATACAAACTTTTTTATCCACGGAAATCAATATGCTGTCCGACCTGCAATTCTGCTTCTGTCTGAACATTGTCGCTCTTCATGGAAAACGTATAATCATTGATTTTCTTGATCAGTTCCTCAATCGAACCTGCCGAAATCGTAATGGTATCGTCATCATCTGACGTTTGCTGTGCTTCCTTTAACTTGTCCTGCTTTTCCTTCTTCTCAGCTTTCTTTTCCTCTGCCTTCTTTGCTTCTTTCTTCTCGACTGCTTTTTTCTCGATACGCGCTTTCTGATCCGCAGAAGATTTCTTCAGAACTGCAAAAAATGATGCTGTTCCTCCATCATTAACCTTCATTCCGTAGCCTACAACGTTCTGACTCTGACCGGATGATTCAATCTGGGATTTTAACTGTGATAAGTCGGACGCTGCATTTTTAATAATGCCCTCGTACTGTTTTCTATAATTTTCATCTGTCGCCATCCGCTCGATTTTTTCTTCATCAATCAAAACGACCATTTTGTTTCCATTTGCATAGGATGCTGCATTTGCCTGTGCATTGGCTTTCTGTTCTTTGCTCACCAGAATAAAGTCCATATTAGAATACTTTTTCTTTAATTCCTGATAATACTTTACCCCTTCTTCAGAAAGCTTCGCATTTCCGATGGTCTTACCATAATTTCCGTTTGTCTTGGAAACTTTGGAATTTTCTGTACCTGTCACATTTTCCTTATTTGTTTTTCCAGTTTTGGACTGTGTACTGTAAGTACTGTAAAGATTAGATACAATTGAATCTGTGTTGACTGCCATATCATTCCCTCCCATATTACAATACGGTTATTGCAAATCCGTTTGCATTCACTTGTTATTTATTATATCGGGCAAATTTCTGAAAAATTGATATAGAAAAAGCAAACCTATCTGTTTGGTTTGCTTTTCTTTTGACGCGTTGTAAAAATTATTTTATTCCATAGTATATGGATTGGCAAACATCACAACACCTTTTGTCAAAGACAAGATATCTTTGTCACCATATACCTTTACCGTTCCATCGTATTTTTCATTTTCTCTAATTTTTTCAATAAACTCTGTGCCGACACCAATTACCAGACCATCTTCATCCAAAAGACAAACTGACAAAGTCGAACCCGTACACGGTGTTCCATCCGAAGCGTAAAAAGAATAATCAACGGACAAATATCCGTCTTCTGGATTTCCAGACACTGAATAATCAGTCTCCCACGGAACGTAAGTTCCGGATGCCTCCATTGTCTGTCCTTCTGTCCATTGCACACGTCCATCTGGCATGGTCTGTCCACAGTCTATAACCTCAACTGCTGTGTTACCAGAACCAAGATTAGGTTCATATATATAGGTTTCACCAATTTGATTTCCGTCTTCGTCCAATGCAACCGCACTTCCATTAAACCATATGTCTGGATACCTCCTCTGCTGGCAATGCGGTTGGCGAACCAGCATTATTATAGCATTGGAGGTTTTTCTGTAAGCTAAAGCATTTCCAACCACTCGCATAGCAAGTGGTTTATTTGTTTCCAGCATTCCATTTTTCGGAACACGAAAAACTCCATACTAGAAACAGAGCCTTGCCCTAACAAACAATAGAATGCACAGTCATGAATTATAAATTACTCAATGATTGTAGCAACACGTCCAGATCCTACTGTACGTCCACCCTCACGATATCAGACCTGTGTATTATTACAACCAGCTGATGTTTTCCGCTATGTACGTGTAGTTTTTGAATTTTGTTATTATGGTGTTATCACGCTATCTGTAAGACCAAATATTTGCTATCTCATAATTTTTTATTTTCATAGCTTTTTCAACACATAGTTTTAATTCATCCGTTTCCCCAATTTCAATTGTCTTAACACTTTTATAATATTGATGTAATGCCTCCACACAATTATACAAGCCATCCAAATAATACCGTTCACCTTGATTTGCTAAATTTTCATATATTTCTATGCATTTACTAATAGATACTGCAATATATCTCTGTGCTTCTTCTTTAGCGAAAAAAGGTTGCTTGAGCAATGGTGCCAAATGAATCCATAATGTTTTTGAATACTCTATATCTAAATACTTTATTGAACTAAAAAATTTTTCAAACGATACATTTTGATTGCAATTTTGTTTCATAAATACCAAACATTGTATTCCCGTAAATGCACTCGAATAAAGCTTTTTATTTTTTGTTAATATAATATTCTCAAACATATCGACACAGTCTTCAAGTTTATTTTTCTCGGTCATTTCTAGTATATCAATTGCAATGGTACTAATTTGGCAATCCGATAATGCTATCTTAATTTTTTCAATCAATGGATATATCTCTGTAATCAGCTGACTTTGTATAGCTTCACAATAGATAAGTGCAACAAGTTCTTCAATTACTAGGAACTTTTTTTCGCATTCATCTTTTTCTCCCATAAAATCATGTTCTAATAAGCTTTTTTCATGAATTATGAAATCATGTGAACGAGTCAAAATCGTATTTGCAAGTTCTTTATTTAAAATCACCTTATTACATTTTCTCAAAGAAATTTCTGACGTTGAATAAAAGAAACTAAAATAATCTCGGACACTTCCATATGAATTATTTCCTACACACCCTGTTGGTATTACACTTTCTACATATTCTGTATTTATCAAATATGTGTAATATAATTTTGAAAAATCGACTAATTCTGGATGCGGTAGCCTTTCCCAAATAAATGGATAGTATAATTCTGTCGTTGGCAGAGTATTTTTATCATTCTTCCAAAAGGCTGTTATGATATCATCTCGGTATTTTTTTAATGGCTTATTATTCCACAATACTAGTAGGCAAGCTAATCCATTATCTCTTTCAGATATATTTTCACTTGGACTCACACGAAGTACTTTTTCATAAAATTCTTCCACATCTTCTTCATATATTTCAAAAGATACATCGTTAAAATAACTAGCCAGATGATATTGTGCATCAAATTCAGAGAAAATAATATTCTGACAAGCATTTGCAATATTTCCGTTAAATCTAGTTGAAATTATCTGCAGAATCTTTTTTATATCTCTAATTATAAAAGGATCTTTCTTTTGACTGAATCTACATAATATTTCCAAAAAAGCAATTATATTTGTATCTTCTATGAATACCACTAACCGCGATAATATACTTAAGATGTTCTTCACTGATACAAAATATTGATTTCTATCATAACTATCTTCTGTTGAATACATCTTTATACTTTCAATCAATTTTTCAAAAAGATATCGTTTTTCTGAATCATCTATATTTAAAAGCGTTTTTCGTGTAAAAATCTGATTAATAACTTTTTCTTGATTTGTCCTAACAGCTAATGCCATCTTCCAATAAACATATTTACTAGAATTCATTATCTCGTCATACACACGTGGAAGCAGTCTTGCTTGATCTGAAAATATCGGCAAACACAATTTATCTATTCCAAGGATAAAAACAAACGAATTTTTATAGCAAACAGTTTCTTCTGAATAAAACACTGTAACACTCTTATTGGAATTAAGACTAAACGGCACTATTCTTTCTTCTTTTTTTCTATCTTTTTCAAAAAAGACTTGCTCCAATTTTTCCCTTTGATCAACAATAATCCGTCTTGTATTATATGAATTATCATAATACTTATTGTCAGAATATTCGTCCTTTATTTCCCAATTTCCAATTCTATAACACAAATTTAGATATCCCAAATATGAAGCATATATTTCATCCGACAACTTCATCTGTGCTAATTCCGCGGAGCACTCACTTAATATCCTGTCTGCAATATCATTCTTTGACAATTGTTTATATAACGCTGCCTTTTTTACCTTATACTCAAATGATGGTGTTTCTATTTTCTCAATCAGCACCTTCGCTTTCTCATAATCAAATACTGAAATGTGATTTTTCATTCTTTCAATAAGAAATTCATTTTTATAGTATGGAATTTTATTACAATATATCCCACATCTTTCCATACAAGCGTCATATAACTCTTTTTTACCATCGATTCTATACATTTCTGCCACATACAACAATATTTCACATAATGTTTCTATTTGTAAATTTTTTTCAATTAACACTCCTGTTATTTTTTCTAAGTAATCAGCATTTTCATCTTCTAAAATAACCAGACATTTTCTTAGTATTTTAATAATAGTTGAAATTATCTTCTCCGGTATTTTCTCCTGATTATGAACTAACTTCAATACTACACTAAAATGTTTCAAAAAGTAATCCGCATATTTAGCCCTTTTTTCTTCTGGTAACAAAATATACGGCTCTATCAATTTTTCAACTTTATATGAATAGTTTTTTAATTTTTCGAAATATTCTTCTTTTTCCGCTTCTTTAGGTTGCCAAAATATATCAACGTTCCGGTATGGTCTTTCCAAGTAAATATCCTTTTCACTCTGTCTTTTTTCTAATAAACCAATAAATTCTGAAATCGCTTGATAGTGTCGATTTTCTTCCTGTTGGGATACTAATCCAGAAATATCTACTATGGTAATTCCCTTATTTTCCAACAGCTTTCTCTCTGGTGCGCTGAGTTTTTCATATAAACCAATCAAATAAATCGTAGGACAGCATTCACCCATATTATCTCGTAGCCACCCAAGCCAACTTTGGAAGTTAGGATCATCCCCGGAAAATCCAAGTAGGCATAATCTAGTTTCAAGCATCGCCTGCTGTACAGTATTAACCAATGCTGAATATTTATCTGGGTATGTTCTATAATCTTCATCGCTTATTACATATGGTTTTACTTGAGGAATACTACCATGCAACTTAATTATCCGTGGCTTTATACTTCCTGGCAAATCATTTTGAGAATATATAATTTCATAATTGTTTTCACGATAAATCATATCTACCGTCTGTTCCAAAAGAGTATCATAATTTGTTGTAAAAATATCTGACCAATGTAATTTTAATAGTCTTTTATGCAATTCTCCTGGAACAAACATTTGGTCTGCAATGGACTGTTCTATCAAATTATTAATTTTATTTCTATCAAAATTAGCAATATATTCATCTGCCAGCTTTGTGACATTTTTCCAGATGTCTTTATAACCCTTTGTTTATGCCATTCTTCTTTTTCTTGTTCTTCTAACGGTTCGGGATATAGTTCTTCGTACATTTTTTTAGCAAGTTCACTCCAATTAGGTGGCTGCATACTTGCCATTCCTTTGCTCTGTGCATTTTTTGAAAATCCAGCTCCAATCATTAACGAAACATCCCCATATTTTCTTGGTTCTTTTAATCGCTGTGCAATATCATTTATATAAGAATAAACAGTCTTATCGTTCATCTAAATACCTCTTTTATGGAAATGATTTTTTCAAATTATATTATTACATCACTGTTACTATTTCCGTATTGAATTTTCAAAGTCGTTTTTCCAATATAATAACTTTCCGCCGAAATTCTTATCATATACCTAGCCATCAATATTATCTACACTCAGCACAACTTGTTATGTATTCTCAATTCGAAAATCCTACAAAACTTTTGCTCCTTGAACATGTATTTCTATTCCTGTAATTTCTTCACATACTCATAAATTCTTTTAAGCATTCTGTCTTTATCGTCTCCTAATTCTCCACGCATTTTATCCCCAAATCCCATATACGTATTGAATCCAAGCATATATACAGCCATTGCCATAGATAATTCACCATTTTCATCACCATACAATGATGCCACTTTTCTCAATTCATCAATAACAGTATCGTGTGGTACTTCAACGCCACCTTCTTCATTTACAACAGAATTGATTACTTCTGGCAATGCCATGCACATCTTATAAAATGCATCTTCTTCACCAGTAAGAATTGCATAAAACTGATCCATGCTTACACGGCGAATTAATCTATGCTGTACATTTTTTCCATCAACTTTTGTTGACCACTTTATATTCTGTGATTTCTTTGCAATTGCTTCAACCAACAGGCATGCACAATCATCGTCTTCCAGAATCTGTCCTTGCA